>Ga0209086_10000778_pt1 | contig 26570 bp, 25 predicted proteins | sample M_130207_XF_Meta_FD_187312 | JGI IMG/M metagenome (GOLD analysis project Ga0209086, IMG submission 187312) | Freshwater microbial communities from Lake Montjoie, Canada to study carbon cycling - M_130207_XF_MetaG (SPAdes) (version 2) | ecosystem: Environmental > Aquatic > Freshwater > Lake... | reverse complement strand
CCATCCTGCGCGTCGCAGGCGGACCCTTTTCAGGCTATGCCGCTGATTTAAACGGGCATCAGTATTTTGAAATCAAGCACAGCGAAACGGGCGATCTTAATATCAGCGGTAAAGACGCACAGGTCAGCCTATTCGCTGTCGTGCGCATCGTGAACCTCAAGAAGAGCAAAACCATCGCTGGTATGTGGAGTGAGGGCAAAGGCGCGAACGACGACACCGGCACGCGGCAATACGCGCTGCTCATGAACATGCCCACCTATGGAGGTAATCGCCAGCTCACACCGCACATCAGCGCCGAGGGTGGCGTGACGATGCGTGCCGACGGCACGAAGTTCCCGTGGTGTGCCGATTATGCCGCCACCAAGCTCGAAGTGCCGGAGGAGCAATGGTGCACGCTCGCTTTCACCTATGACTCAAAGTTCATCCGCGCTTACATCAACGGTATTCTCGACGAACGGCAGCTGGACGCCATCAAAGACAAGCGTAACGACCCATACTACACCAAGGAAGGTCCCGACAGCAAAGATCGCGGCATGAATCCCTACTACCACGGTCGCGGCATTTTCAAATACGACCCCGCCTTGCATGCGACGACAAAGATCACGCCATCCGACTTCACCGTCGGTGCTCGCATGGCGGTGGGTTCCATGACTGGCGAGGCGACGATTGGGAAGTTCGGTGGCCTCGCTGTTTTCAACCGTGCTCTCAGTGATGCGGAGATGAAGAAGCTGCATGAAGCAGCGGATGTGGGATCGATTGATGCGAAGCACTGATGTTTCTGCTTCTGGATTAACCGCATTCGATGGCTATGGATCGAGCATGACCTGCCGACCACTCCTCGCTTCCTTCGCCATCTTCATCTGCGGTTTCGCACACGCGCAGACCGCCGTTCAACTCGCGCCGCCGAAGGTCGAGCGCGAACCCGGTGGCACCGTCACCCTGACCAGCGCCTCGCCTGACACCACCATTCTTTACACTCTTGATGGAGCCGACCCCATCGCGAAATCGAATCCCTACCTCGCGCCCATCGAGATCCCGCATGGCGGCACACTCAAAGCGCGGACCTTTAGCAAGGATCGAAAAACCATGAGCGAAGTCGCCGCTGAGGTGCTGAGGCCGGTTCCCAGCTTCGTCGTTCCTGTTCCAAGCACCGTCGTCCCCGTCACACAGGACCGGAGCTGGCCCAGCTACGACTGGCAGAAACGTCACGAACTCACCAGCGCTGCCGTGAAGCGTGCGAAGCCGCAGATTCTCTTCATCGGCGACTCCATCACCCATTTCTTCGGCGGCGAGCAGTTCGACAGCTATGCGCTGCGAGGACAACAAACGTGGGGCGAGTTCTATGCGCCGCGAAATGCTGGCAACCTCGGCTTTGGCTGGGATAAGACGGAAAACGTCCTCTGGCGGCTCCAGCATGGTGCCATCGACGGCATCGCGCCGAAACTCGTCGTCATGATGATCGGCACCAACAACACCGGCAACTGCGCCGCGCCCGACATTGCGCTCGGCATCACCTCCATCGTGCTGGAACTCGAGAAGCGCCTGCCACAGTCGAAGATCCTCCTGCTCGGCATCTTTCCGCGCGGTGAGAAGCCGAATCCGCAGCGTGAGAAAATCGCCGAGATTAACCAGATCATCGCGAAGCTCGACCACACGCAAAACAAGAGCAGCACCAGCGTTACCCGGGTGAAAAACGTCACCTTCCTCGACATTGGCACCAAATTCCTCACACCTGAAGGCCTCATCACGAAGGACATCATGCCCGACTTCCTCCACCCGAACGAAAAAGGCTACCGTATCTGGGCCGAAGCCATCGAGCCGACGGTGAAGAGGCTGATGGGCGAGTGATTCTGCGGTTATGAACATCATTAAGTTGAAATGATGCTGGCTAGATGATCTGGCTCGCTAACGTTCATGCCATCGCATGCAGAAGTTCCTCGCATTTCCAAAAGAAACCTAGGCGGGAGAAACTCGTGCTGCGATGGTTCCTGAGTTTGTTGGCAAACTGATGGCACTGGGCGCGATGATCGAAGTGGAAGCCGGAATCGGGACCCAATGCGGTCACAGTGATGCGGATTATGTCAAAGTAGGCGCAACGGTGTGCACAGATCGTGTGGCGATGATCCAATCCGCCGACGTCATTGTACAAGTGCGCAAGCCATCCCTCAGCGACGTGAGCCTGATGCGCGAGGGCGCTGTGATCGTCGGCTTGCTTGATCCGTTTCAGTCACCGGAATTGATTCAGGCGCTGGCGGCTCGTGGGGTGAGCGCCATCAGCATGGAGATGGTGCCACGCAGCACACGGGCCCAGAAGATGGACGTGCTGTCGTCTCAGGCGAGTCTGGCAGGCTATGCTGCGGTGATCGCGGCCGCAGAGCAGTCCGGTAAGATTTTCCCGATGATGATGACGCCTGCGGGCACGATCAAGCCGGTGAAGGTTTTCATCATCGGTGCGGGTGTGGCCGGCTTGCAGGCCATCGCGACGGCGAAACGGCTCGGCGCGAAGGTGGAGGCGTTTGATACGCGACCGGTCGTCGAGGAGCAGGTGAAATCACTGGGCGCAAAGTTTGTGAAGATCGATGTCGGTGAGACCGGGCAGACCGCAGACGGCTATGCGAAGCCGCTGACGGAGGAGCAGATCAAGCTGCAACGCGAGGGCATGACCCGCGTATGCGCGGAGTCAGACGTGGTGATCACGACGGCGCAGGTGTTTGGAAGACGTGCGCCGATCTTGCTGACGAGCGACATGCTCGATGCAATGAAACCCGGCAGTGTCGTGGTGGATCTCGCGGTCGAAAGCGGAGGCAATGTCGAAGGCGTGGTGGCGGATCAAATCATCGAGCGCAAGGGCGTGAAGATCGTCGGCATCGCGAATCTACCTGGGACAGTGCCGGTTCACGCGAGCCAGATGTATTCGTCCAACGTGTCCGCCTTGCTCACCGAGTTCTGGGACAAGGATACGAAGACTTTGAAGCTGAACCTGGAGGACGACATTCTCAAAGGCTGCCTCGTCACACATGACGGCAAAATCGTGAACGAAAAACTCGCCGCCACCTGACATGCCATGACCGCCGACATGCTCATCTTCTTCATCTTCGTACTGTCGATCTTCCTCGGCTTCGAGCTGATCTCCAAGGTGCCGTCCATGTTGCACACGCCACTGATGTCCGGCACGAACGCGATTCACGGCATCATCCTGCTTGGCGGCATGCTGGCGCTGGCGGAAGCGGATGGATTCATTCAGCACGTCGCGGGCTTCACAGCGGTCGTGCTCGGCTCGGCCAATGTGTTCGGCGGTTTCATGGTCTCGGACCGGATGCTGCAGATGTTCAAGCGCAAGAAGTGAGGAACCCAGCCCATGATCATCTCCTTCGCCTTCCTCATCGCCTCCGTGCTGTTCATCATCGGCATCAAGCTGCTCGCGTCGCCTAAAACTGCGCGTCAGGGCAATCTGGTTGCCGGACTGGGCATGTTGATCGCCTTGTTCGCGTTTCTGCCGCTCATGCATGGCTCGCAAGGCAGCAGTGTTTCGCTGTGGAAATGGATTCTCATCCTCGCTGGCATCGTGCTCGGCCTGGTCATCGGCGCGGCCGGTGCCTACAAAGTGAAGATGACGGCGATGCCGCAGATGGTCGCGCTGTTCAATGGCGCAGGCGGCGGTGCGGCGGCGCTGGTGGCGGTGATTGAGTTCGCGCAGGTAACACCGAGTTCGAGCCTGATGTTTGTCGTGTCGATGCTGTGCGCGGCGATGATCGGCGCGGTGTCGCTGACCGGCAGCATCATCGCCTACTTCAAACTCGAAGGGCACTTCGACAAGCCCGTGACCTATCCGGCGCAACAGGTACTGAATGGCGTGCTGTTCGCGATGAGCGCGCTGCTCGCGCTCGCGATGGCCGCAGGTTCACATAGCATGGTGCTCATGGTGCTATTCCTCGTGCTGGCGCTCGTTTTGGGCGTGCTCATGGTGCTACCCATCGGCGGCGCTGACATGCCGGTGGTCATTTCGTTGCTCAATTCGTTCACCGGTCTCGCCGTTGCGGCGGACGGCTTCGCGATTGGAAACATCGCCATGATCATCGCGGGCACGCTGGTCGGTTCCTCCGGCACACTGCTCACGCTGGCGATGTGCAAAGCGATGAACCGGCCCGTGACGAATGTGTTGTTCAGCGCCTTCGGCAAAGTGAACAGCGCGTCCGCCGATGCCGCCGCCGCAACGGGCAGTGTGCGACCCGTGCAGGCTGATGAAGCGGCCATGTTCCTCGGCATGGCGGCACGCGTCGTCATTGTGCCCGGCTACGGTCTCGCCGTCGCCCAGGCCCAGCATCAGGTGCGGCAGCTTGCCGATGAACTCGCCAAAAAAGGCGTCGAAGTGAGCTACGCCATCCATCCCGTCGCCGGCCGCATGCCCGGCCACATGAACGTGCTGCTCGCCGAGGCCGACGTGCCCTATGACCAGCTCATCGAGATGGAAACCATCAATCCCGAGATGGATCGCGTGGATGTGTGCCTCGTCATCGGCGCGAACGACGTGGTGAATCCTGCCGCACGCGAAGACAAGTCCAGCCCGATCTACGGCATGCCGATCATCGAGGCCGAGAAGGCCGGCACCGTGATCGTGATGAAGCGCAGCATGGGCAAAGGCTTCGCCGGCATCGAAAACGCCCTCTTCCTGCGCGACAACTGCCGCATGCTGTTCGGCGATGCCAAGGCTTCGTTGCAGGAGCTAGTGACGCTGGTGAAAGCAGGCTGACCAGCTAGAGTCGTCTCTCGACCTCCGTATTGGTTCGCTGATGTCATCTCCTGATCACTTCTGCGCCGGTCATAGCGATCCGCATGCGTTCACATTCATGAATCCGCGAGTGCGGGATGGCGTCGTCGTGCATGGCAGACGTTCGGTTTTGAAAACAAGCCTCGCCGGGCTCGGCAGCTTGACTTTGCCGGGGCTGATGAAACTGCGAGGAGAAGGAAAAGTCACGAAGAGCAACAAAGCGGTGATCCTGTTGTGGATGACGGGCGGCCCCTCGCAAATCGACACCTGGGATCCGAAGCCGGACCGGCCCATCGAGAATCGCGGGCCGTTCAAGACGATTCCAACGAAGCTGCCGGGCACGCACATCTGCGAATACCTGCCGAAGCAGGCAGCGATGCTCGACAAGTTCACGATCATCCGCTCGGTCGATTGCCGTTTCAGCAATCACGAGCCGAACATGGTCATGCAGACCGCGAATCTGACCAACGAGCCGCGCACGAACCCAAAGGCGAAGTATTACCCGTCCTTCGGCAGCATCGTGGCGAAGCATCGCGGCTCGAATCATCCGTCCATGCCGCCCTATGTCGTGCTGAACATGAAATCACGCTCGCATGTGGCCTGGGGCGGTTATCTCGGCACGCAGTATGATCCGTTCGACGGCAACAGCGCCACGAAACTCTTCCAACTGCCCTCCGGCCTCAGCATGGACCGCCTGCACGCCCGCCAGACGCTCAGCAAGCAGATGGACGGCCTCCGTGCCGAACTCGATGCCAGCGGCATGATGAGCGCGATGGACAGCTTCGGCCAGAAGGCCTTCGACATCGTCGCCGGTGGCCGCGCGCAGGAGGCCTTCGATTTGTCCAAGGAACCGCAAAAAGTGCGCGATAAATACCGCGATCATGATTGGGCCAAACAAGCGCTGCTCGCGCGACGTCTCGTCGAGCGCGGCTCATCCTTCGTCACCATCGACCTCAGCAATCACGGCGCCTCCGGCACCTGGGACAACCACGGCGACAACATTCCGCCCTACGGCGGCATCTGGAACGGTCTGCGGCCGCTGCTGCCTGTCTTTGATCATGTCATCACCACGCTCGTCAGCGATCTCGCCGAGCGCGGCATGCTGAACGACACCCTCGTCATCACCATGGGCGAATTCGGTCGCACCCCGAACCTCGGCACGCAAGGCAGCACCGATGGCCGCAACCACTGGCCGCACATCATGTCAATGAGTCTCGCTGGCGGCGGCTTCCGTCACGGCCAGGTCATCGGCGCATCCGACAAAACCGGCGGCGAAATCGCCGAACGCCCCGTCACCCCCGGCGACCTCGCCGCCACCATCTACCACCACATGGGCGTGCCGCTCGATGCGACCTACACGGATCATCAGGGCCGACCGAACTTCATCGTGGATCAGGGTGCGCCGTTGAGGGAGCTAATTTAGGCGGCCTCACACCTCCGGCAGTTCAAAACCCGCCACGTATTCTTCCTGGCAGAGCTTGTTGGCCTCGGCGGCGAATTCGCCGGTGAATTGATTCGTGGCGGGATCGTAGTCGAGCCACGGACCAGCGATGATCTGTTGCGCGGCGGTGTCGATGTTGTTGCTGGCGAGGTTTTTGAGGAACTCGGCAAAGAGCTCCTGGCCGAACTTGTCGCCTTGCAGACGCTCTTTGATCTCGTCGCTCTTCATCGCCTTGCCGACACGGTAGGAGACGTTCGCCATGTGCGACAAGCATGCGGCGTTGTGGCCGTGGCGGATGTGCAGCACGTCCTTGGTGTATTTGCCGGCGCGGACGGAGTCGATGAAGTTCTTCATGTGGTCCGGACCGGTGAGGAAGTTCTCAAACTTCGTGACCGCTTTGCCTTCATGATCATAGGCCTTCGATTCCGCCACGTAACCGCCTTCGCAGTGGATGATGTTGCCAGTGCGGATGCCCTTGTATGGCGGTTCGCCGGATTTGGGATCAAGATTGCTCATCGGCAGGCCAAACATGTCCATGATCAGCGGCACTGGCTCATACGGATGGAACGCGATCTGGCAGTTCGCGCTCTGACCGTCATCCACATACCCCCAGCGATGACCGAAGCTCATCACGCGTTTTGGCAGCACATCAGGATCGCCGAGCGCCCAGCGGGCCACGTCGTATTGGTGTGGTCCCTGGTTGCCAATGTCACCGCCGCCATACGGCCACTGCCAGTGCCAGTCGTAGTGGAATTGTTTCCTCATGATTGGCATCTCAGGACGCGGCGAGGACCACAGTTTGTAATCCACCGTGGCAGGTGGCTGCTGCGGACCGTCCACTTTATCAATGCTCATGCGCAGGCCATGAACGAGAGCGTGGGAGAGCTTGGTCTTGCCGATGTGGCCTTCCTTCACCCACTGCATCGCCGAGGCCCAGCCTTCGTCAGAGCGGCGCTGCATGCCATGCTGCACGATGAGGCCCTTGGCGGCGGCTTTAGTGGCCGCAGCCATCAGCTTGGCGCTTTCGATGAGATTGTGGCTCACTGGCTTCTCGACATAGACATGCTTGCCGTGCTGAAGGGCGGTGAGGGCGATGAGCACATGGCTGTGATTCGGCGTGGCGATGGTCACGGCGTCGATGTCCTTGTCCGCGCAGCACTCGCGGAAGTCGCGATAGGTTTTCACCTTCACCCCCTGCTTGTCGAGTTCAGCTACGCGCTTGTCCACGACGGCGGAATCGACATCGCACAACGCCACCAGTCGCACGCCGGGCACCTTGAGCAGTTCCTTGATATGACCGCCGCCGCGACCGCGAAAACCGATCACCGCGACACGCACATCGCTGTTCGCGCCGAGCGGTGCGGCCCAGGCAGGCAATGAGACAGCTCCAGCGAGGGAGGTTTGCAGAAAGCGACGACGGGAAGTGGCGGGCGTGTTCATGGTGAGACTCATAACGCGGCGAGCGGGCTTGCCTTTGCGAAGATCGTGCCTAGCCGTGTCACATGGAGCCACTGCCAACCCTCTGCGAAATCGAAGCCGCCAAGGCGCTCATTCGTCCGCACATTCACGAAACACCCGCGTATCGCTGGCCGCTGCTGGAAGCGGGTCTCGGCTGCTCGCTGTGGCTGAAGCATGAGAACCACACACCCGTCGGCGCTTTCAAGATTCGCGGCGGACTGGTTTATATGAACGAGCTAAAACGCCAGCAGCCAGAGGTGCGCGGCGTGATCGCGGCCACGACGGGCAATCACGGCCAGTCCATCGCGTTTGCTGCTAGGCTGAACGGCTTGCGATCGGTGATCGTCGTGCCGCACGGCAACAACCCGGAGAAGAACACGGCGATGCGTTCGCTCGGCGCTGAACTGATCGAGCATGGCCGTGAATTTCAGGAAGCGCTGGAGTTTTCACGCGAACTGGCCGCCAAAGAGGGACTACATGCCGTGCCGTCGTTTCATCCTTGGCTGGTACGCGGCGTGGCGACGTATGCGCTGGAACTATTTCGAGCCGTGGCTGATCTGGATGTCGTTTTTGTGCCGATTGGCCTCGGTTCCGGTTTCTGTGGCATCGTCTCCGCGCGTGAAGCACTGGGTTTGAAGACGAAGATCATCGGCGTCGTGTCCGAGCATGCGCCAGCGTATGCGTTGTCGTTTCAGCAGCGGCAGTTCGTCGAGCAATCAAGCACGACACGCGTGGCAGAAGGCGTGGCGTGCAAAACGCCGAACAAGGACGCGCTGGAACATGTGATCCGCCACGCGCACGAGATCGTGACGGTGAACGATGACGAAGCCATGACCGCGATGCGTGAGATCATTCAAACGACGCGCAACATCGCCGAAGGCGCGGGTGCGCTGGCTTATGCGGCGCTGAAGAAGCAGCGCGAGCAGTGGCAGGGAAAACGCGTCGCCTGCGTGCTCACGGGCGGGAATGCAAGCATGGGCATGCTGCACGAGGCGCTTCAACGCTGAGGCACGAACGGCAGCACGATCTGCGAGGGATGCTCCTCACCAAAATGGATCGTGTTCGTGGCAATGACCGTACGGCGGTGCTGCTGGAGCGGTTCGCCGGTGTTCGGATTCACATCGAAGCGTGGGAAGTTGCTGCTGCTGATGTCCAAGCGAATGCGGTGGCCTTTTTTGAAGACGTTGCTCGTGGGGTAGAGCTTGATGGTGAAGGGATACACTTTGTCGGTTTCCATGAGTTTTTCTTCCTGGAGCGACTCGCGGAAACGGGCGCGGACGATGCCGTCTTCGAGGTTGAGATCGAAGCCATGCGGCCAGTCGGCGCTGGGCGGATATACGTCGATGAGCTTGGCGGTGAAGTCGGTGTCCACCGCGGAAGACGAGGCCCAGAGCTTCACTTCGATCTCGCCGGTGATTTCGATGTCTTCAGCGAGCTGTGCGGTTTGAAACACGAGCACGTCGCGGCGGGCAGAAAGCGGAATGGGCTTCGTCCAGTTCCAGAATTTTTCACTGCCGCGCTGATCCCACGCGCCCTGCTGCATGATGCCGTCGCCGGAGGAAATGTTGCCGCCGAGTGTGGGCACTGGATCACTCGGATTGAAATTATAGCTGTGGCCTCCCCATGTGTTGTGCGGCTTTACATCGCTCAACAAACCGTCGGGATACAAATAAAACGACGTGGGCTTCACACGGGCCAGCGGCCACTCGTTTTCGTCGCGCCACTGGCCGCCATGATTGAGCAGGCCGTCCTTGGTCTTGCTGCCGTCGCCGGTGCCCATGACGAAGATACGCACCTTCGTGGCGAAGGGCGCGGATTTGCCGACGCTGTTGTCGAGCCCCTTCATCCAGTGATCAAACCACTCCTTGCGCCAGGCAAGCTGATCTTCGATGGCCGCTGCGGCACCGAAATCGACCTGACCGTGCGTAGATTTTCCCTGCGCACCATGAATCCACGGTCCCATGATGAGATAAACATCGCTTTTCAATGTCTTCGAGAGCGCGGTGAAATTGGCGGACGTGTTGCCGACCCACGAGTCATACCAACCGCCGACGAGATAGACGGGCATGTCCTTGTAGCGCGCAGGATCGGCCAGGATGTTGTTCTGCTTCCAGAAAGCGTCGTCCTTGCCGTGGCGCATGGCCTGAATGAGCCAGTCTTCGTATTCAGGGGCGAGTTTGAGCGGCGTGGAGCCTGGACGCAGCGGCAGATGGTTCAGATAATCCCAGCGGTTGTCCGCCATCTCCTTGAGTTCGGCCTGCATGGCAGGATCAAGCGCGGCGTTGCTGCCTTTGCCGGCATTGAGCATGATCCAGTTCCAGAAACGCATTTCAAACGCGCCCGCATTCCGCATGCTCTGGCGTCCCATGTTGGACACGGCATCGACCGGAATGACGGTGGTGAGCTGCGGCACTTTTTCGAGCGCCATCGCATGCTGTGTGCCACCGACATACGAGGTGCCCACCATGCCGATCTTGCCGTTCGACCACGGCTGCGCGGCGATCCACGCGGCGCAGTCGGTGCCATCGACACCATCATCGGTCATCCAATGCCAGACGCCTTCCGAGGCGTAACGGCCACGCGTGTCTTGCGCGACGAAGACATAGCCATTCGCGGCAAAGTATTCGCCGTAGCTCTTCGCACCGTCTTTGTTGTAAGGCAGGCGCGTCAGGATGACCGGCAGCTTCTCGGCATTCGCCGCAGGCAGATAAATGTCCGTGGCGAGCTTCACGCCATCGCGCATCGCCACCATGACATTCTTCTGAACCTTGATGGCCGGCTCCTGGGCATGCAGCCAAGAAGCGGCCAGCAAGACCGCCGTGAACAACGAGCGTTGGATCATGAGCTTACTCCGCGAGCAGTTTCGCCACCGCCTCTTCGAGTCCGCCGCGAGCATCGGTGCTCACGACCATGCCCTTCTTGTTGAGCAGCCACATGGCAGGAATCGACTCGATGCCGTATTTGGAGGAAATCTCATTCTGCCAGCCTTTGCCGTCGAAATACTGCGGCCATTCCATGCCCTTTTCCTTCACGAAGGCTTGCAGTTCGGCCTTGTCGGAATCGAGCGAGATGCCGACGATCTCAAAGCCCTTCGGATGCAGCTCTTTGTAAGCTTTGATCACGTTCGGCAGCTCCGCCACGCACGGGCCACACCAAGTAGCCCAGAAGTCGATGAGCACGACCTTGCCCTGAAGTTTGCTGACATCGACTTCCTTGCCGTCCACAGCAGTGAATTTCAGTTCGAGCGGCTTGGTCTTGAGATCGGCGGTGGCTTTGATGCTCTTCACCTTGCCTTCGACCATGCGGTTCATTTTCTCGGCAGGGAAAGCCTTCAGATGTGCCTCGGCCTTCGCCATCCATGCAGCGGTGTCACCGCCAGGGCCTTCAGCCGCTTCGGCAGACTCCATGACATCAATCAGGCTCGCCTGGGATTTGGTTTCCGGCTTGGCGTCTTCGGCTTTGAGAATGTCTGCCAGCGTGATCGCCGCCTTCGCAGGGGCCGGCACTCCGGCGATCTCGCGTGCGCGTCCGACCATGGACTCGAACAGCGCTGCTTCCCAGCGAGCGGGGTTGGTGGGGGCGGCTTTCATGGCTGATGCATAGGCGGCATCGAATTCCGTCAGTCCCTTTTTAAGAGCCGCGATCGCTTCTTCACGTGACTTGGGCTTATCCTTCGGATTCTTGATGCCTTCGACGACATCATTGACCTTCTGCCATTCGGCATCGCCGTCAGCAGCACGAAGACAAGAGGAAACGGCCAGGACAAAAGTCGTGACCCCGATGCAGAGAAGGCGGTGCGCGTTCATGAGACCAGCCTAAACGGGGCAAACCGCCGCTGGCAATCGTTTAAGCGAAGATTTCCGTCACAGCCTTCCCCATCCCGTCTTCCGTAACGTAGAACGGGCGGCCTTCGATCTCGAACTCGGTTTTCGGGCTGATGCCCATGGCGGTCATGATGGTGGCGTGCAGATCCATGACGCTGACGGGATTCTTGGTGGCAATGAGCGGTCGCTCATCGGCCGTTTCGCCGTAGAGGAAGCCTTTCTTCACGCCGCCGCCAAAGGTCATGACGCTGGTGCCGCCGGTGAAGTGGCGGTGCAGGCCGTAGTGCTTCATCTCGCTGAGCGCATCGACTTTGAAGGTGGTCTGATCGTTCGCGGTCGAACCGGGCTTGCCTTCCATGAGCGCATCGCGGCTGAACTCGCTGGCGATGACGATGAGCGTGCGGTCCAGCAATCCTTTCGCCTCCAAATCGCGCACGAGTTGCGAGATCGGCAGGTCGATCTCTTTGTGCATCGCCTCCACGGTCGTGTGGCCGTCCTTGTGCGTGTCCCATTGGAAGAACGGCACATACTCGGTAGTCACCTCGACGAAGCGTGTGCCAGCCTCGATCAAACGACGTGCCAGCAAACAGCCGCGACCGAAGCGACCGGTGTCATACTTCGCGTAGCTCTCCTTCGGCTCCAGCGTGATGTCGAAGGCCTCGCGCTCCTTCGCGCTGAGCAGGCGATACGCGTTGTCCATGCTGCGCAGCATGGATTCCTGCTGGTAATCGCTCATGAAGTCGCGCTGCGGGCTTTGATCCACGAGTTTGCGAAAAAGACGGTCGCGATTGGCGAAGCGATTCGCGTCCATGCCCTTCGGCGGCTTCACCGATTGCGCAGCTTCCTCAGGATAAGGCAGATTCATCGGCCCGAACTCGCTACCGAAGAATCCGGCAGTCGTGAAGGCCTTCAGTTCCTCGCTTTCGCCCACGCCTTCGAGCCGCTGGCCGATGTTGATGAAGGCGGGCATCACGCTGTTGCGTGGCCCGAGCACCTTTGCCATCCAGGAGCCGATGTGCGGGCAAGCGACGGTCTGCGGCGGCACATAACCCGTGTGCCAGTGATACTGATGCCGCGAGTGCAAAATGCTGCCGAGGTCCGGCTGCACCGCGCTGCGGACCAGCGTGCCTCGATCCATCACCTGCGCGATGTTTTCGAGCCCCTGGCAGATTTTGAGGCCATCGACCGCCGTGTTGATCGCCGGGAAGGTGCTGAGCATCCGCTTCACTTCGAGACCCTTCTCGAACGGCAGATAACCCTTCGGATCAAACGTGTCCGGTGCCGCCATGCCGCCCGCCATCCACAACAGGATGCAAGCGTCTGCTTTCGCGGGCGGATGCGTGACTTTGTCTCCGGATTTTGCCCAGATCGCCTTCGGCGCACCCGTCATCCACGCAGCAGTGCTGGCTGCCGCGAGCTTCTTCAAGAAATCGCGGCGAACAAGGTGCTCGGGAAGAGTGGGGTCGAGATCAGAGAACATGACTCAATAACGCGGACAAAGAAGCCTAGTATTACAAGAATCTGGCGAGTAGATCACTCATGCACCCCAAGATTCCGCGATTGACGGACGTCCAGTCATCGCCATCTCCATAACCGTGCTGATCAGCCTCCACCACCTACTGTTTGTCCTACTGCCCGTCGCTCTGGCGACGCGCATGGTCATCAAACCAAGGCCAGCGACACTCGATGTGGCGCAGGGTATCACGCGGTTCTGCCTGGGTTTTGGCAAGTGGGTGCTGCTGGTCGATCCGCTGTGGCATCTTTCGGCAATGGTATTGCGTGGCGGGCCGGAGAGCTTGAGCAAGAGCGTGGCGTGGATGGGATTTCTGGCGCTGCTGCTAAGCCTGCATTTCATCCTCACCGCGGTGGGGGACCTTCTCGCCGGAATCGGTGGCATGCTGGGCTTTGCCGTGCCTGACAAGATTCAGGAAGCGCTCACGCTGCAACGCTTCACGCAGGGGAAGCTCATTCGACTGGTGGGGGTATTGCTGGTGATGACCGTGCTCGGAGTGCTGCTGCAAACACTGTCGCTGGGTGACACCTGGTTGCATTTAGAGGCCATGTTTGTGCCAACAACCAGAACGATTGCCACGGTGTTTCAACAAGCGCGGGTATGGACGGATTATCACGCGGTTACGATGTTTGCCGCGCTGGCGTGTTTCATCGGCCTGCCGCACTCACGCGACTTTTTACGCGTTCCAGCACCATGGAAGGGATCGATTTGTTTGGGCGTGTTCCTCTTTGCCATAGCGATGCTTTGGACCCATGCCGCACCAATATCATGAAGCCGACTCCTCCCAAGATTGATCCTGCGAAGCGCACGTTCGTGGCGCCGGAGCCGGAATTGAACCTCAAGGGGGCGCAGAATATTGTACGCGTTTTTGTGTGCCTGCTGGTGGTGCCATTGCTGTTTGATATCGCGGCACAGTTCACCGCCACGAAAACGAATCTGGCCGCCGCGTGCGTACGCAGCGGCATGCAGTGGGTGCTGACGCATGCATTGCACGAAGGCAACCGCGCAGTGTTTTTCGGACGAGAGGGCTGGTTGTTTGATCAATGTGAACTCGACCGACTGGTGCAAGCTAAACGTGACAGCAACGAACTTCATGCCGGTTTGATCAAGCTGGCGGCCCAGTTGAAGACGCAGGAGGCACAACTGCTGGTGATCGCGATTCCAGGCCGTGTGGCGATTTATCCTGAGCAGATTCGGCCCGGCAATTATGCGGGCGCAGTGCGGTTAAAGGGTGAGGCTGCCAGGCTCGATGAACTGAAGGCGGCAAGCATTGACGTGATGGACATGACGGATGCGCTGTGGGAGTTTCGCGAACGGGAACCGGTCTATTTCACGCAAGATAGCCACTGGACGCCAGAGGCGATGAAAGCGGTCGCGCTAGCGGTGAACAAGCGTGTGCGCGAAAAATTTCCGCGCCTAGGAAACACCGAGACGCCAATCATCAATGCCACGATCCTCGAACACTTGGATGCAGGCGATCTGGCGCGTGAACTTGATCCTTTATTTCCCTCGAACCTGCTGGGCGATGAAGAAGCCAATTTGATTTCGATTCAAGGCATCGAGCCGAGCGCCAAGTCGCCAATTGTGCTGCACGGCAGCGAGCTGCTGCGGGTGTTTGATGATGCGAAGCTCAGTTTTAGCGGCGCTAAAGATCCGCACGCTGGCTTTGCCACGCAGCTTGGCACATTGCTCGGCCGGTCACTGGATGTGCGCGGCCTGCCGCTGGCTGGTGAGGCCTACGAAGACAAAAAACTTGTCATCTGCCTGCTGCCAATGACGGAACTGGTGCCATAGTTTGCATTTCTCATGCTAAGACTGCTTCTCCATTTCTTCTTCGGCGGCGTTTTTGTCTATGCGGGCATTCTGAAGGTCGCGGACCCGATGTCGTTCCTTGATGATGTTCGCAGCTTTGACCTGATTGGCGATCCATTGGCCGCATGGGTGGCAATGGGACTGCCGTGGCTGGAAATCTTTGCTGGCTTGGCGGTAATGAGCGGTTTTTTTCGTTCTGGCGGTATGCTGATCCTGAATGCATCACTGCTAATCTTCCTCGCCGCGATCAGCATCTCCTGGTGGCGAGGTATCGATATTCACTGCGGCTGTTTTGGCTCCAAGGAGGCGACTTCCAACTACCGCGACCTGATCTTGCGCGATCTGCTGCTGCTGGCGGCAGGCATCGTGCTGGTATGGCATGGCAAGCCCAAACTTAAATCATGAGCGTCGAATCCAAATATCACTTCGCATCCGACAATACTTCCGGCATCTGTCCTGAAGCGTGGCAAGGCCTTGAAGAAGCGAATGCGGGCTATCAACCGTCCTACGGTGCCGATTCGATCACAGCGGAGGCGTGCGAGACGTTTCGAGGATTTTTTGAAACGGACTGCGATGTGTATTTCGTCTTCAACGGCACGGCGGCGAATTCGCTCTCGCTGGCGACGCTGTGCCAGAGCTATCACAGCATCATCACGGCGAAGGAGGCACATGTGGAGACGGATGAGTGCGGTGCGCCGGAGTTTTTCAGCCACGGGTCGAAAATTCTGCTCGCGCGTAGCCCGCTGGGCAAACTTGATCCAGCGGATGTCGAGCGATTGGCGACAAGCCGTAACGACGTGCATTTCCCGAAACCGCGTGCGTTGAGTATCAGCCAGAGCACGGAACTCGGCACGGTGTATCGCCCCGGTGAAGTGAAAGGACTCGGTGCTCTCGCGAAACAGCATGGTCTGGCGATTCACATGGATGGCGCGCGGTTTTTCAATGCGCTGACCGGTTTGAACTGCGCTCCAGCAGACATCACCTGGCGTGCCGGGGTCGATGTGTTGTGCTGCGGCGGCACGAAACTGGGCATGGCGGTCACGGAGGCCGTGGTGTTCTTCAACAAGGAGATGTCGCAGGAGTTTGCCTACCGCTGCAAGCAGGCAGGGCAACTTTGCTCAAAGATGCGCTTCATCTCCGCGCAATGGCTGCGCATCCTGCGTGATGAATCATGGAAGCGGCATGCGCAGAATGGCAACACGCTAGCGAAGCGCCTCGCGGATGCACTAGGCCATCTGCCCGGCTTGCAGATTTTGTATCCGGTGGATGCGAACGCGGTCTTTGCCAAGCTGCCTGACAAGATGAAGGACGGCCTCAAGGAACGTGGCTGGGTGTTTTACAGCTTCATCGGCGGCGGATCGCGCCTGATGTGCTCGTGGCGCACACTGGAAGCGGATGTGGACGCGTTTGTCGCTGATGCGACGGCGTTCGCGTAAGCCAAATTAAACACCTTCAGGGGTGTCTTCGGCAGCGGCTTTCTCTTCGGCGACGCTGGAAAGGCGCTTGAAGTGCAACTGCAGCACGCGACGCAGATCGGCCTTCGTGGTGGTCACTTCGTAGTCTTCAATGGTCACCTTTTCGCCAACTTTTGGCAGATGGCCGAGGAGATGCGTGACGTAGCCGCCAATAGTGGTGACTTCATCGCTTTCGAGGTCAATGCCGGTCTGATCGGCGAGTTCGTAGAGATTGTAAGTGCCTTCGACGGTGAATTCGTTCTCGTTGATGCGGCGGAATTCGCTGATGTCGTGATCAAACTCGTCCTGAATGTCGCCGACGATTTCTTCGAGCACGTTGTCGAGCGTAACGACACCAACAGCACCGCCGAATTCATCAACGGCCAGTGCGACGTGGACGTGCTTGTCGAGGAAGAAGCGCAGTAACTTGTCGATAGGCATCATCTCTGGCACCATGTGCAGCTCACGTTTGATTTTGCGCAGGTCGGGCTGTGGTTTGCCGATGAGTCCAAGGAGATCCTTGATGTGGATAATGCCGATGGAGTGGTCGAGATGACCTTCGACAAGCGGATAGCGCGTGTGCTTCGAATCGATGGCAACTTTGAGATTAGTTTCAAACGTTTCGTCGGCATCGAGGGAGATGACCTGATTGCGCGGAGTCATCACATCGCGGACACAGCGGTCGTTGAGGGCGAGAGCGTTGAGTAGGATGTCCTTCTCCGTTTCCGTCACTTCCTTCGATTTCTGGCTCTCGGCAACGATGTGCCGCAGTTCTTCTTCGGAGTGGGCGAGTTCACCTTCAGACACGGGGTCGATGCGGAATAAGACCTTCAAAGCGAGATTTGACGAAACGTTGAGCAGCACGATCGCCGGTTTGAAAATGATGTAGAAGACATGTAGCGGCCGGGCGATGAGCAACGCCGTGGCGAGCGATTTGCGGATGGCGAGCACCTTCGGCGTCTGCTCGCCGAGCACGACGTGCAAATAGGTGACAACGGCAAATGCGAGCGTAATCGAGACGCCTTTGATCCAGACCTCGTTTACAACGCCCAGCTTGAACATGAGCGGCTGAATGACGGCGGCCACGTAAGGCTCGCCGGCCATGCCAAGCGCAATACTAGCCAGGGTGATGCCAAGCTGGCTGGCGGAGAGGTAGGCGTCGAGATTGCGTGTGACGTGCTGGGCGAACTTGGCACCAGCCGTGCCTTCGTCGATTTCAGCCTGAAGCTGGCTGTCGCGCACTTTAACGATGGCGAACTCTGCAGCGACGAAGAACGCGTTCAGCAACACAATGCCCATCACGATGCATGCCTGCCAGAACAGCTCGGTGGCGGTAAAATTCCACTCGTGCGCGAGTTCGGCAGAGGCGTTGGCAAAAAATAGGGGCATCAAAGTCATTTCAGGAACCGCAGGGCGGCGTGCTCACAGCTTCTCATAGTTACCATCGCAGCGTTTTTCGAGGATGGTGAAGCCAGCGGCTTTGGCGTCGGAGACGGACAGCGGCTTGGTGAGTTTGGGCGTGTTGAAACCAGCGATAAGTTTTTTCACCGGTTGCTTGCACAGCGGGCAGACTTCGAGGGCAGGTCTGCTCATCGGGCGGCGCAAGTCGAAACCCCTGCGGCAAGCAGGGCAGCCTTTTTCGGCATCTTCCGCAATGTAGGAGTAGGTCGGCATCAAATGGATGATTACCCCTCTTCTCCATGCAGCCGGAGAGCAAATGTCCCGGCTGCAAGTTCGGACGGGAATACTACCAGCTGGACTTCGTCACCCCTGGGATCATACCCTGAGAAGCGAGTTCGCGGAAGGTCATACGGGACATCTGGAAGCGGCGGATGAACGCGCGACGACGGCCAGTGACTCGGCAGCGGTTGATGAGACGCGTCGGGCTTGCATCACGAGGAAGCATGGTGAGGCCGACATAGTCGCCCTTCGCCTTGAGTTCAGCGCGCAGCTTTGCGTACTTTTCGACGGTTTTACGTTTGCGCTTGTCGCGCTCGAGCCAGCATGTTTTTGCCATAGGGGCGCGCATTCTGGCCTGCGGTCTTGTTTTCGCAAGGAGAAATTTTCACTAGCAGTCGTGAAGTTTCACGCTAGATGACCTCCCCTATGGTCATCTTTTACGGCATGTGCATCGCAGTCGGGTTCCTTCTTTGCGGAGTGGTGGTGTTCACCTACCTCGTAAAAGGCTGATCCGTCGGCTATCCTATTGATAGAGAAACGTCGTCAGCGGACTGGTGGCGGAGGCTTCGGCAGCACTTTCGGTAAGCCCAATCTCAAAGGCGCTACGCCCAGCTTCCACGGCCATTTTGAAGGCCTGCGCCATGCGCACGGGGTCTGAAGCCACGGCGATGGCAGTGTTCACCAGCACAGCGTCAGCACCTATTTCAAAGGCTTCGGCAGCATGGCTCGGTGCTCCGATGCCCGCATCCACCACCACTGGAACAGTGGCCTGGGTGATAATGATTTCGATCATCCGTCGCGTCGCGATGCCCTGATGCGAGCCGATGGGCGATCCCAAAGGCATCACCGTAGCCGTGCCCACGTCTTGGAGGCGGCGGGCCAGCACCGGGTCGGCATTGATGTAGGGCAGCACGATGAAACCCTCCTTCACGAGGATTTCGGCCGCTTTGAGCGTTTCAATCGGGTCTGGCAGCAGGTAGCGCGGGTCGGGATGAATCTCGAGCTTCACCCAGTTAGGTAAACCAGCCGCCACGGCCAATCTCGCAAGGCGCACGGCCTCCTCCGCGTTCATCGCCCCGCTGGTGTTCGGCAGCAGCAGAACGTTTTTCGGAATGAAATCGAGGATGTTGGCAAAGGGATCGCCCTTGCCCGTCAAATCTGCCCGACGCAGTGCCACGGTCACGATTTCCGTTTCGGAGGCGATGATGGCATCGCGCATCAGCTCGCCGCTAGCAAATTTGCCCGTCCCCAGCATGAGACGGGAGCGGAACTGACGATTGGCGATGGTGAGGGGCTGGTTTGGCACGGGCCTTGAGCAATGAACCAAATACCGCCTCACGCAAGCATCACCCGCGCCAGCAACTCGTTCGTCGGCGGCTGGATGCCGATGTAGAAGTCGCCGAATTCGCCATATTGCGTGGTCACTTCATCGAAGCGCATCTCATAAACGATGTTCTTGATCTGCACCATGTCGTGCGCAAACAGCGTCACACCCCACTCGTGGCTGTCGAGACCGGTGGAGCCGGAGATGAGCTGGCGCACCTTGCCGGCGTACTTGCGGCCGGTCTTGGCGTGACCGCCCATCAGTTCGCGACGCTTGGCAAAGTCGTTCGCATACCAGTTCGCACCCACGTTGCGGCGCTTGCTCATCGGGTAGAAACAGAACACCTGCCAGTCGGGCATGTTCGGGTAGAGACGGTCATTGAAATACTTCGTCATGTGGGTCTTCCACTCCGTCACACGGTTGTCGAACGCCTCGGTGCCGGGCGTGAGGTTTTCAGCCTTTTCGATCTGCGCCTTGAACTCATCCTCGCTCTGCGAGTACTCGGTCCACTCCGTCATCGAGAGGTAGCTGTAGGCCGGCGTCAGCGCATCCGGGCCAAGTGCGAGGCTGATCTGTTTCTCAAAGCGCTGCGAGTCATGCAAATCTGGCGTGAGCAGCATGAAACCGAGTTCGGTCTTCGGTGAAACCATCGCAAAGGCAAGCAGCTGCGTTCCTGGGTGCTTGCGGATCGCTTCGATGGTACGCGTGAAGTTTTCCCGCCGTTCTTGACGTTCCTCCGGCAGCAAAGCAGCCCAGTAACCATGATCGATGTTGAAAAACAAATGCTGCACGATCCAGCCTTCTTCAGAGATAAGCGGTTTCGATTCAGCAGGGCCGTTGGACGTGGGAAATGAGGTCGGGATGAGCATGGTGGTGGGGTTACTTTTCTCATACGCTGGAAAAGCGGCGGCTCAATAGCTGAAACTTGTCATCTGCTGCGCCTCACGCTGGTATCCCCGACAGGAATCGAACCTGTATTTAGAGTTTAGGAAACCCTCGTTCTATCCATTGAACTACGGGGACCACGAACGCCCTGCTTTCTTCACCGGATCGGACGATGATTCAACTTCGGATTGCAGGTTGCAACCGGCTGTAACATCTCCTTTTCTGCGGCGTTTCTGCCAACCGCATCCAAACCAGCCTCAACTCATGAACTCCAGCACGCTTTCACGTCGTCGTTTCCTCTCCACCTCCGCAGGACTCGCGGCGGGTGCCTTCACCGGTACTAATCTACTCCTGCGTGGTCAGGATGCAGCGAGCAAGCGGCTGAATCTCGTTCAAATCGGCGCGAACGGCAAAGGCTTAGCCGACACGGGCATGGTCACGCTCAATCACAACATTGTGGCGATGGTCGATGTCGATTCCAAGCGTCTTGAAGAAGCCGCCAAGAAGCGTGAGAAGCACCACCTCGACTCCAGCCAGGCTGCGCCGCCCGCTCCGAAGCTCTACCAGGACTTCCGCAAGATGTTCGACGAGATGGCCAAGGACATCGACGGCGTCATCGTCTCCACGCCCGACCACACGCATTATCTCGCTGCAATGCATGCCATCAAGCACGGCAAGCACGTATGTGTGCAGAAGCCGCTGTGCAATTACATCTCTGAAGTGCGCGACCTTCATCGTGCTGCGAAAGAGGCGAAGATCGTCACGCAAATGGGCAATCAGGGCCGCACCATGGACGGCCAGCGCATGGCGAAGGAATGGATCGAACAGGGTGCCATCGGCACGCTCAAGGAAATCCGCCTGTGGACGAACCGCCCGATCTGGCCACAGGGGCCGATCAAAAAGAAGCTCATCGAGTGCCCGTCGAACCTGAACTGGGATCTCTGGCTTTCCTGCGAACCCAGCGAGCCTTACTTCGAGTTCGACCTCGACGAAGCCGCATCCAAGAAAAATAAGCGCAGCCCTGGTCCGGCTCCCTTCAACTGGCGCGGCTGGTGGCAGTTCGGCTCCGGCGCACTTGGTGACATGGGCTGCCACATCATGGACTCCACCTTCAGCATTCTCGGCCAGCTCATTCCTGAAAAGATCGAGGCTGAAAGCGGCCCGATCAGCGATTTGAACGCACCGATGTGGAGCAAGCTCGTGTACCACATGCCTGCGGGCAAACATGCTGCCATGACGGTCTCCTGGCACGATGGTGAAAAAGATGGCATGCCGAACAAGCCCGAGCGCCATCCCGACATCCCCGAAGAAACCTACAAAAAGGCCAGCAGCGGCATGATGTTCATCGGCACCGATGGCGTTATCTTTGAAGGCGATGCCTACTGCAAGAGCCCGATCATTTATCCGCTCGACAGGTACACCCAGGTCCGTCTCGACATGAAGGCGGGTAAGATCAAGCAGACCGAAACCCGCAGCGTCATGCCGGACAATCCGCAGGGCGAGTGGGCGCACCATATCGTCAATGGCGGCCTGCCCAGCTCGAACTTCGACTACTCCGCCCCGCTCACGGAATTCGTCCTGCTCGGCAATCTCGCCATCCGCGCCCAGCAGGCCGTTCAGTGGGACCAAAAAGCGATGAAAGTCACCAACGTCGAGGCTCCAAACAAGTTCATCACCCGTCCGTCGTATCGCGACGGCTGGAAAGTAAGCTGAACCGAATCGCGAGCGATTTGAAATCCAAACGGCATCGGGACAACCCGGTGCCGTTTTGTTTTACCGCAGATTCACCGCGCCACCGTCAATCGGATAGGAACTGCCGGTCACGAAGGACGCCTCGTCACTGCACAGATAAAGCGCGAGCGCCGCGATCTCCTCCGGCTTGGCCATGCGGCCGATTGGCTGGGCTTCGCTGAGCTTTTGGAACATCTCCGCTTCCTGGCCGGGATACGTTTTGGCGAGATAGCCATCGACGAACGGCGTGTGGACGCGTGCCGGCGCGATGCAGTTGCAGCGGATGCCCTGCTTGATGAAATCCTTCGCAATCGAGTAGGTCATCATCAAGACGGCACCCTTCGTCATCGAATACGCGAAACGATCTGCGAGGCCCATCTGTGCCGCGATGGAACACATGTTGAGAATCACGCCCGCTTTTCGCTCGGTCATGTGAGTCAGGGCCGCCTGCGCGCAGGCATGCACGCCCTTGATGTTCACACGGTGCAGCCGGTCCATGTCTTCCTCCGCTGTGGTCAAAGCGGTGCCGATGTGCGCGATGCCAGCGTTGTTGACGAGAATGTCGATCTTGCCGTGCTGCTTCGCCACGTCGTCAAAGATGGCCTTCACTTCGCCATAGTTGCCCACATCACATGCAGAGCCACGCGCACTGCCGCCAGCGGCTTTGATCTGATCGACAGTAGTTTGCACCGAGTCCTGTTTAAGATCCAGCACTTCGACATGAGCGCCTTGTTTGGCAAAAAGAATGGCGATGGCCTGGCCGATGCCTGATCCGGCGCCGGTGATGATGACGGTTTTGTTGGCGAGTGAGAACATGAGTGGGAGAAAACTGCGGTCGGCGGCCTTTTTTTACTTCTTTCCTTTGTTTCGGGCTGCGGATTCCACAAAACCGGGAACAAAGCCCGCGAACCGGCTTTCGAAGCGCTTCGGGATCACGCATTGAATCACCGCACGACCGCTTTCGTAGTCTTCGGTGAGCACCTTGCCCTCCTGATGTGCCAGGGCGACGAGATCCATGCGATCCAGCGGCAGATCCAGTTCAAGACGCACCACGCGGTCGATCAAAAATTCGTCCAAGCGATGCAGCAGATCGTCCATCCCCTGCCCGGTCTTCACTGAAATGGCCAGGGCTTCAGGAAACTCACGTCGCAGTTCCATAAGCCGCGCATCATCCACCAGATCGACTTTGTTTAGCACCAGCAGCACACGCTTGTCGCCCGCACCGAGTTCACCAAGCACCTTGGTGGTGGTTTTATAAAACTCGACTGCCTGCATGGAGCTAGCGTCGATGACATGAATGAGAAAATCCGCCTGCGTGGCCTCTTCCAGTGTTGCGCGAAAGGATTGCACCAGATCGTGCGGCAGATTGCGAATGAATCCGACGGTGTCTGTTACGAGCAGTGCCTGGCCATCGGGCAATTCCATGCGCCGCGTGGTCGTGTCGAGCGTGGCAAAGAGCTTGTTCTCCACATAGGCCTCGGCGGCGGTGAGTTTGTTCAGCAGCGACGATTTGCCCGCGTTCGTGTAGCCAACGATGGCCACATGCGGCACAAACACCCGCGTGCGATCCTTGCGCATCGTGTCACGCTGCTTTTTCACGTCTTCGAGATCGGCACGCAGCTTGTCGAGCCGCTTGCTGGCGAGACGACGGTCCACTTCGAGCTGCGTTTCACCTTCACCACGCGCCGCACCGGCTCCGCCTTGTCCGCCCCCGGCTCCACCGCCTTGTCGGTCTAAGTGCGCCCACATGCGCGTCAGTCGTGGGATGGAATACTCCATCCGCGCCAGCTCCACCTGCAAGCGCGCCTCACGCGTCTTCGCCCGCATGTTGAAAATATCGAGAATGACCTCATGGCGGTCGATCACGCATATATTGCCCTCGCTTTCCCACGCCCGTTGCTGTCCGGGACTAAGTTCATTGTCCCACACAATGCAGTCGGCGCCGATGTCCTTCGCCTGCTTCATCAGTTCCGCCGCCTTGCCGCTGCCGATGAGATAGCGGGCCGTGTGCTCGCGGGAAAAGACGAGTTCTTTGCCGATGATGTTGATGCCCAGCGTTGTCACCAACTCGGCCAGTTCTTCGAGCAAGTCGAAGCCCTCCTGCTTGTGACGGCGATCAAAATAGGCCCCGATGAGGAAGGCGTTCTCGACCATGTTAGGTTTTTCGCGAATGTCGAACATCACCCGATCATGGAGAGCGGCGGCGTATTGCCAAGCTGCGTATTCCATGCCATGAACACTCACATGACACGCCGCCTCCTTCTCATCAGCCTCTGCCTCGGTCTCGCCGCCTGCGACTCCTCCGACACGGCTCCACTGCCCCTCAATCTCTATGAATGTGACGCCGGTGAGACCGCGCTGCGTCATCTCATCACCCAATTGCCCGATCTGAACCCCGGCGTCGCCAAAAGCTACGCCATCGTGCTCGGCGAAATCAATCGCGACGGCATGACGCCCGCATCCGACGCCTTCACCAAGCGCTTTGCCGATTTGAAGCTCAAATTCATCAATGCGCAGAACCTCAAGGACATCGACCCCGACCACACCATCGTCGATGCCGAAACCCGCCTTGCCGCGTTCATCCTCCAGCTACGCAAACTCCAATCCACCAGCGCCACCACCTGGGACGCTGAAGTAGGCTGGAGCTATAAAAAGGAATTCGGGCGCCTCAAGCTGCGCATCGAAGTCAAAGACGGCAAGGCGAGCGTTGTGAAAACAGAAAAGCTGGAAGGCGCGTAAAGAAGTTAGTGCTGCAAGCCTCCGCCATCTTCCACATTGTCCACATCGAGCTGACGAACGCGTTTGCGGTCGCGTTCGGATTGAACGGCACTGCGGAGTTTTTCGCGGACAGCCTCAACACCAGGGATGGCGCGCATGGCAACGGTGGGGGTGGTGGCGTCTGAAGTAATCATAGTAAGATTGCCAAGGCCAACGAGGCGGAGCAGCAGAGGCTGCTCCATGCTGTAGTCTCGAACGCGGAAGAGCTCGAGTTCATCGACGCGCTTGTTTAAGATGCCAGTCCGCATGCGCAGACGCTGTGTTGTCAGCTCATAGGTGGTGCATTTCGTGATCCACCAGCGTATGAGCCACATGATAAGCGGGATGACCAGCGCAATGTAACTGAGCGCCCCAACACCGGCGGTGGCCAGACCGAACATGGTGGCGGCGACGGCGATGCCCGCTGCCAGCAGGACGCAAAAGAAGTAATACCAGAAGTGAATCCACTGGGAGGTGTGCCCGGTCCAAAGCACGGTTTCTGCGGCAGCGGGTGCGGTGGGAGAGTCGTCGGTAAGCATGGGTTGCAGGGTGTTTGAGTTGAGTGGGCGGTTGAAAAATCAGAGCAGGGAGCGGATTTCTTCGAGCGCCTGCTTGGTGCGCTTGATACCTTCGATCTCGGTGTGCTTATCGCCTTCGTATTCGATGCCGATGTAGCCGTTGTAACCGGCTTTGACGACGATGTCGATGAGGCGCTGGAAATCGAGCGTCATTTCGCGGCCTTCGCGGCGGTCTTCGGTGTAGAACTTACCAGCACCGGTGTCCCAATCATAGGCCTTGGCGCTCATGCCTTTTTTCACCCATGGCATGAACTCGCGCAGGCCCTTGTAGGGGTTGTAGAGTTCGCCTTTGACGCGGTCGGTGTAAAAATTGCCAAAGTCGGGCAGAATGCCGACGCGGGCGTGATCAGCGGCTTTCATGACGCCGGTGAGCCACAGGCCGTTGCTGGAGAGGCCGCCGTGATTTTCGACAACGACAAACAAGCCACGCTTGTCGCCTTCGACGCACAGACGATGCAAGCCATCAGCGGCGAGTTTCATTTGCTCCTCCGCGCTGAGTTTGGGATCGCTGGCGGCATTCACGCGGATACTGTGGCAGCCGAGTGTGGCGGCAGCATCGAGCCACTTGAGATGATTCTCGATGGTCTTCGCGCGCTTGCCTTCATCGGGGTCGCCGAGGTTGCCTTCGCGGTCACACATGATGAGCAGGCCTTTCACGCCCTCACCATCCTGACGTTTTTTCATTTCACCGAGGTAGGCAGCATCGGCCGCCTTGTCGAAGAACATCTGGTTCACATACTCAACGCCGTCGATGCCGAGGCTGCGGGCGATCTTGGCAAAATCGAGGTGTTCATGGCGCTCTGCACCGCCTTTGCCAAAGATGCCTTTGTTCAGTGACCATTCGGCCAGGGAAATCTTGAAAGCCGGCTCTTTGTCGGCTGCGATGACGTTGCGTGTGCCCGCAGCAGCGATGGCAGCAGTGGCGAGTTGAATAAAATGGCGGCGGGACGTGGGTTGGGTGCTCATGGGCGTGATGGCATGCATTATGGCGTGCGATGCCGTGATTGCTCCAGCAGAATTTTCGCCCCAGCTTTGTAACAACGGCCTACGCCGCCTTCCGCTCGACCCGTTTGCGCAGCATCGCAGCACGCTCGCCTTTAACCACGCCCTCATTGATGGTGACGCCGCGCACATCCAGACGGCTTGGCACGTCATACATGACATCGAGCATGATGCGCTCAAAAATACTGCGCAAGCCACGTGCGCCAGTGCCACGTGTCACAGCCTCCTTCGCCATGGCCAGCATGGCATCGCGCGTGATGGACAGCTCAACACCGTCCATGTGCATGAGCTTGGAATACTGCTTGATGAGCGCATTTTTTGGCTCAGTGAGCACGCGCAGGAG
>Ga0209086_10000777_pt1 | contig 26573 bp, 21 predicted proteins | sample M_130207_XF_Meta_FD_187312 | JGI IMG/M metagenome (GOLD analysis project Ga0209086, IMG submission 187312) | Freshwater microbial communities from Lake Montjoie, Canada to study carbon cycling - M_130207_XF_MetaG (SPAdes) (version 2) | ecosystem: Environmental > Aquatic > Freshwater > Lake... | reverse complement strand
TTGTAATCAATTACTTACAAATGGTAAATATAATGGAAATATTTGTTTAGTAATTGGAGATGATCTTCTAAATGATGAATTATTAAATTCTGATATTATAATTAAAAATAAAATAATAATAAAGCATTTTATAGATATTAAATTTACAAATGAATTTTTAAATATACAAAGTAATATGGTTAGACCTCCCCATTGGTTTAAAAAACTTTTTCAATTTCATAAATTTCATTTATTCAATATTTTTTTTAAACAATGGAATTATATTTTTTATTTAGATTGTGGTATAAGTATTTTTTCAGATATATTTCCAATAATAAATCAAATAACAGAAAATAAAGAACATACAGAAAATACATTACTAGCACACTCTGATGCTTATCCAACATATGAATGGAAATTATATAATCAATTTGATAAAACCAATAAAGAGTATTTTATAAAACTCATAAATAGATATAATTTGAATATTGATTATTTTCAAACAACAATAATGCTATATGATACAAAAATAATAAAAAATAATACATACGATAATTTATTAAATTTATTAAATGAATATCCAATTAGTATAACAAATGATCAAGGTATAATAGCATTATATTTTACTAAAATTGAACCATTATTTAAGCAAATAAAAACACATAATGAGAATATATATTTTTATGATTACTTATCAAGAAATAAAGATAATAAATATATTATGTTAAAATTAAATTAATTTTGCACCTCTAAATGACAATTTATATTTTTTAAATTTTATATTTTATATCATAATATAATTATTATTTAATTTACATAAATAATTTAATAATTTAATAATATAAAATATAAATATATATCTAGATACAAATAATAATTAAATATATAAATATCATATAATAAATAATACATAATAAATAATACATAATATATAATGCCAGAGTTAATAGAGGTTCTTAAATTTGCCGATATTCTTCGTGCCAATGTTCTAGGTCGCAAAATAACTGATATCAATATATTAAAAGGTCGATATACTAAAAAACCATTTGAAGGTTATGATGAATTAAAAAAGGCATTGCCATTAACTATAGATGCAATTAATACTAAAGGTAAATTTACATATATGACATTATCTAAAGACAAAGATGCAACTCAAAAATTTTACTTATTTAATACTTTAGGACTTTCCGGAGGTTGGACACTGAAAGCTAATATAAAAAGCGAATTTGCTAAATGTGATCTATGTCATTATATAAAACATGAAGAAAAAGATGGTAGCCATATTAACACCTCTATATTCACTTATCCCATCATAATAGAATATATTACAGAGGAAAGCCAAAATGAATGGTTCAAGAGAGCATTAAATCATCTTAATGTAGAATTCATTACAGATAAGAAATTAAAAGGCGATTCATATTTAAAATTTTATTTCTATGATCAACTTAGTTTTGGGACATTAAAAGTAATTGAAGATGATGGAAAAGATGGGGTCGTAAGTAATGGTAAAACTATTCTAGAAAAGAAATTGAGTGAGCTAGGTCCCGATTTGCTAGATACTAAAACAACTTTTGATGTATTTAAAAATAGAATTACAAAGGGAATAAATAAGAAGAAGCCTATTGGTAATGTTATAGTTAATCAAAAATTAGTATCTGGAGTAGGTAATTATTTACGGGCGGATGCCCTTTGGATGGCAAAATTATCACCATTTAGAAAAGTTGAGGATATTACTGATAAAGAAATGGAAATATTATATTGGTCTATTATATCATTAATTTGGGGTGATTATAATTTTAAGGAGGGAAATAAAAGAGGACTTATTAAATTTAAAGTTCCAGAAAATTATAGAAGAGATTTTTTTATTTATAGACAAGAAAAAGATATTAATGGACATAAGATTATAAAAGAGGAATTATATGAAGGATCGCAAAAACGTTTTATATATTGGGTCAAAGATGTACAGAAATAGGTAACATAGGAAACGAAATATAGGAAAATAAGAAAAAATAGGAAAAAATAGGAAAAAATTAAACAAAAAATTGAATTAACATACATATAAAATATAGATTATTATCTTATCAAAGCCACTCTTTGAATTCATATTGAATTTATCTTTGAAATGTCTCGCCAAATGTCACGCCAATCAGGTTTCAATTTTGACCACACACTTGCGGTCAAACAGATGCAAGAGTCGTTAAACGGAACCGGTTTAGATGTTTTGATTCGTGAATCGTGCGCAGTTGTCACCACTTACCCTGTAACAGATGAACAGAATCGTCCCTTCTTTAATGTTGAAATTTCTCGCGATCTGAAGTCTCTTTCGAATGGTGAATACAGTGCTGTTTTGAAAGTAAAGATGAATCAACCTTCATTTACATTTCGAAACTCGCGAGTAAAACCCGTCATTTCCGTTCAATTGAATGTGAACGATTATAATGCTGACCAGGTTACACTTCTCGTAGCTACTCTTGACAAGAAGCAGTTTGAAAATTTGAAAACGCGACAGGATAAAAACGGCCACACCATTGTTGACTTCCGACTTACTGGCGAGTTTGCCAACACAGTAACCGCTTACCAAAAAGCCATACAATTGGTAAATCTTATTAACGGTCAGATTACGCCAAATGTCCCGGCCATTCCTGCTTTGGATGTTGAAGTGAAAGCCATTAATGATGCTAAACGGATTACAGAAGTTCAGAGACAAGCCGCAATTGCCCCGGAAAACTTTCCCGCATTGCCCCGTGGTAGTGAACGAGTGATCAATTTTGCTGTTCGTAACACATCGCCTGTAGCCTCTGCCTCTGCCTCTGCCTCTTTGCCTCGTTTAGTGTCAGCTCGTCCTGCCTCTCCTTATTCGAATGCTACCCGCTCAGCGAATCCTAGCGCTCCCCCTGCAGTTCAAACTTCGACCATTGTTTCATCTCTTGTGACTCCTCTCGATACCCCAGTGATTGAGGAAGAAGAAACCACCAAAGTTACAACAATTGAAGCTGCTCTGGAGCAAGGTTTGGAGGTAATCGGAAAAAATATTGCTGAACTTAGAGCCAGTATTATTGACTCAAATGATACAATTCGCAATATTGAAGCCAAGATTTCCCTTATTGTGAATGACAATACAGCAATTAATGCCTCGATTAAACTCCTTACAGAGCAAAAACTCCCAGGAGGAGAGTCTAGTATTGCGACATTGAAAGCATCTATTGAGAAAAACGAGGCCCTGTTGAAGCTCTTTGAGCAGGATAACTCTGAAACCTTTCAAAATTTGCAAGCCAAGGAAAAACGTCTGCCTCTATATGAGAAAATTAAGGCCGATCAAATTGCCCATATTGAAGCTCTTAGGGTGATTAATTATGCTGCTCCTACTGGTTCTAGCTGGGCCGAAAACGAAAATTAAACTCAACCTGTTTTTAGATTTATTACAATGTATTGCCATGTCTTTCCATGTATTGCCATGTATTGCCATGTATTGCCATGTCTATGTGTTTATGTGTTTATGTATATATGTTTTTATTTTTTATTTTTTTATCATCTATATTAAATAATCATATCAAATAATCATATCAAATAATCATATCAAATAATCATATCAAATATAATATTTTAACTTAATATTTTAACTTAAAAATATATATTATTTTATCCATTAGAATAAAATTGATTTAAAATTACCTATTATTTATAATTATATAATTCTAAAATGTCAATACAAAATAATACAGAAACACATGATGATAATGATATGTCTTCATTTCATCAAACTACACCTAGTCAATTTGAAATGATGGAATTCCTAATTTCAAAGGTTAAATTGTTTAAAGATGTTATTATTAAAACTAAAGAAATTAGTAATACCAATGGAAGTTGTTATTCTATTAAGGTATATGTTAATAATTTAGAAACTATTGGTAATGGTGTATTTTATAATGCTAAAATGAGCACTATTTCCCATGGAGGTCGCATTATTAATATAAAGTGTGTATTTTCAGATAATGATATTCTTAAAGCTGATATGAAAAGAAATGCCGATTCCCTTATACAATGTTTTAGAGATATAGCTCCAGGTACAATTATAGCTGTCAAATTAGAAACTTTTAATGAACATTTAAGTATTGTTGCATCTACTGTTCGCGGAGCATCCCTTATATTTGTATATAAAAGAATGATGGATTTTATTAGGATTATTAATGAAAAGTATGGTAAAATTCCAGTAAGCACAAATATACCTATTGCACATTCTATACAATCTACCCCAATTATTGAAGAATATATTGAGCATCACATTGAAAATCACATTGAACAACGCATTGAAGAAAATATAGTTATAGCTCCAGAAGTACCAGTACAACAAGTACAACAAGTATATGTTATAGAACCAGAACAAAATATTCAAACAAATAAAATAATTCAAGATATGGAAGAAGAAGAAAAACGGTTATTAAAACAATTGGAAAATATAAGAATTATTATAAAAGCGCAAAAGGAAAATTTAGAACTTTCAAAAGTATCTACTATACATACAAGTAATACAATAATTAATCCAATTCAAAAGCAGATTATGCAACCAATTCAAAAACCGATCGCTCCTATTCAAAATCCTATGTCAAATATGATTACAAATTTAACTAAAGTTGTTAATTGTCCAGTAAATACTACTAGTTTTGCTTATAAAGTTAAGCAAAATTTGAATAAGTGAAAAAATAATAAAATATAACTAATCCATAAATTCATATCTATAAATTCATATCTCTAATTTCTTGCATTGTAATTTTAACTTTCATATATCTATTTATATCAAATTGTATTTTTTTTGGTGTATTACCATTTTTTTTCATTTCCATTATTTTCTTTATTGTATTATCTAATAATAATTTATTTTTGTTTTTAAGAGTTTTGAAAATATATTGTTCTTCTACTACATCCTTCAAATCCTTCACATCTACCTCGCTTTTCAATACCTTTTCTTCCTTCTCACTTTCTACCCAGTTATATATTAAATCTACACCACAATTTGTAGTAATATAACCAGTTATATTTAAAATTGGAGGGGCGCTATGAACACCTTGATGACACTCTTTACACAAAGCTACTAAATTCCACAATTTATTTTTATTAAAAATACCATAATTAGCATTTTCAATCAAATTATTTTGATTTGCATCGCATTGTTGATTAATATGATGAACATCACTTGCTACATTATCATTACATACTTCACAGATAGCTATTATTTTATCTGGATTATATTTGGATCCAATTATAGATGATGTGGAAATATCTATGACACCACCAATACCACTACCGCCGCCCCCATTCCCAATTTTAGTATTCATAGTTGCCCTTATTTCCTTAGCCTTTTCAATAAAGTCTTCATCTAAATTCATTGATTCGCATACTAAAATACCATATGATTTAGGACCATTCCCAGGGTGTAGTTTTCTGCTGTATATGAGTTTCCTAGGATCTTTAGGGTCTCTTTCTACAAGCATGTGAAATAGCTTAACATTAGTCAATTCCTTAATATATGACATATCTGCTAGAAAATGTAAATGAGTGGCAAATATAAAACTACTTCCTCGCCGGGAAAGTTGACCCACGCCGGCAGCTACTAGGGCAGTCGCATCCTGGGTATCTGTTCCAGAACATAATTCATCGCCCAATATAATAGAATCTTCATTGGCATATTTTAGAATGACTTTGAATTCCTTCATTTCTACTTCAAATGAACTCAGACCCGCATAGAGATTATCGTTATTTCTGATCCGGGTGAATAGATATTTATAGGGCTTGTATGTAAATTTACTGGCCGCCACATACATCCCAGCCTGCGCCATAATTACATTAATACCAATAGACTTCATTAAACTGCTTTTACCAACCGCATTAACCCCAAATAGTAAAATACCATTGACCCCATTACCTGCCCCGCCAACACCTGCCCCGCCAATACCTGACCCACCGCATCCCATACTTATATCATTAGGAACATATTTAGCCCTATTAGTAATGTGTTCTATAATGGGGTGCCGCATTAGGTCTGCCTTCAGAAAACTGTGGGCAGCGCCATCATCAATTACTGGCGCGACATAACCTTTTTCCACAGCGTTTAGAGCATTTGACTGTAATACGTCAATATTTGATATAAAGTGGGAAATTGCGCTTAAGGCATCTAGACATTCACTATTATTAGTGGCCTTAGTTTGTATCCAATTAATAAATTCCCCTTTTACTTCTCTGCCCATTTTCTCGATATTAACACGTAATGTTCCATTATTAGTCTTCAAATGGACTATATCAATTTCCCACTTGGATTCTTTTAACTGGATGAATTTAATATCTTTGGCACAAATCTTATAATTGCCTATTGTAATGAATGTCTGTGGCTTTGCAAAGTGGGTCTCAATAAGTTCCTTTCTAGATTTAGAAGTGAAAATATGGATACCTTTAGTGGCATTTTCACCAATACAAATTAAATTTTTGTTTTCGGAATTATATTTAGGATCAACTATAAGAGATAATTGTTTAATAAGGGAATCTAGAAATCCGCGCTCATTATCAATTTCCCCCTGTAAAATATCCAACTTAGTGGAAATACCTTTTTTGAAGGGATTATTTTCAATAGAGCTCCAAACATTGGCACCTATTAGTGAATCTAGATTAATATCTTCAATAAAAGAATCATAAAGATTTTTAAATAATATGTATGTATTTTCAGACGGCAGTAATGAGGAAAGAGATGATATAGATACTGATCCAGATACTGATCCAGATACTGATCCAGATACTGATCCAGAACCCTTCCCAGTAATACTAATCACATATTCATATACTTTAATACAATTACTCAGTGATTCTATATAGATAGATATATCAGATGGTTGTATTTTTTGTGTAATCATTTTTCTTAAGTAGTTATCAATATTCTTAATATTATTTAATCTACTTCTTATCTGGTGTAAAGGGGATCCATATTTATCTTTAGAGGCGCCTCCACCCACACCACCACTCATATATTTATTATGTAGCTCTAGTAAATCTCCAATTAGGGAGTAACATTTATTGAGCGCATTTGTATCTGTAATAGGTATAGAAAGTCTTTTGCGGAATAGATTTTTTCCCAATGGCGTTTTGGTATTATCTAAGAGGTCTAAAAGACTTATCCTTTTAGCTGACAAACATTTTGCCGAGGGCATATCTTGTCTCAGATTATCAATGATATCAAGTTGTTCTAGACAATTATTAGCCAGCATTAAATATTTATCATTATTAATAATTATTTCCGGACGCTCTAATTTATCAATAACCGTTTTATCATGATTTAATACAAATTCCAGAAGCAGAGTTAAGGCAATTCGACTATAGTTATGTTCTGCTCCTTCAATATCCAGCTGTTGTAAAATATCTAAAATACCCTTGTGTTTTACATAGACTGATTCTAATAGCTTGCTTTGGTAAAATAGATTGGTGTATTTGCTTTCATCAATCAACTCTCTAATAATTTTAAATTGGTAGTTAAATAAGTGAAGAGCATTTATAAGTTCTTCATCTTCTAGTCCATCATAGTTCTGGACATATATAATTAATTCTTTAGGATTTTTAATAGTTAATAATTTTAGTAATTCATCAAATGGAATAGAAATATCGGATACTGTTGAATTATTGATGGCCATAATCCCATTTGCTCCACTCATACAATCTATAAATGATACACCAATAAATACTTGATTATCATTGGGAAAGTGTTTACGATGGGAAGTAGAAGTAGTAGTAGTAGCAAGTGCGTCACCAGCCTGACTTCTATAATAACTCTTAATTTGCTCAATATAAATAATCATTGTAATATTTGAAAATTCCATTGAATCTAGATTAATATTAATACCGGGGCTAATAATACTCGATTCCCGTCTTTCAAATTTTGCAGTATGTCCAATCTTATATTGTTCGAATATTACAACTGTCCATCCAAATTTATCAACTGCTTTTTGTATATATGGATTTATGTATAATAAACCAACACCACCCATTAATACTTGTATTTCAGGATTTCCATAAACTTCTTGCGCCTTATTAGCTATTTTCAAATTTACATTATCACAAAATTCCCAAATGGTACCTTCTCTTCGACCATCAGGATAGACAATACCATATATTTCAAAGAAATCTCCAACTTGCATAAGAACTGTTAATTTATCTTTTTTCAACTTTTGATTATAATGTTTTAATGTATCCATGTAAAATTCAACTACTTTCTGGGCCATTTTGAGATTGTATTAGGTTTATATTGTTCTAGAACGATTTATATATTTTAGTGTATTTTTCTTTTTAAGTTATTTAATAAATTTATATATTTAAAATAGGGGATAAATTAAATAATATAATAGTATTGTAATATTATAATACTATTATATGATGTCTTAAACTAAAAAATGTCAGGAATAGATATAGATAAAAAAAATAATAAATCTTATATAGGTCATCAAAAAGAAAATTGGGAGCCTACTAGACTAGGTTTATATACATATTTGTACAGAAAAGATATTGATGTAGCACCTAAATTAAGACTTAAATTATTGCCATTAGGAATAAGAGTTTCAAATGAAGTTCTAGAGTTAATAAATTGTGATAGATTAATAGGTGTGGAAACAACACAAGTATAAATCGAATAATTCTATATAATTTTTTAATTTTTAAATTTAATTATTTTAATTATTTCAAATATGTCAAATATTTTCAAATATTTTCAAATATAAAATACACAAAATAAAAAATTTATAATAAAAAGAATAAAAAATATATTTCATAATAATAATAAGTAATTTATCAAAGTATTAACTTTCTAATATCAATAATTAATAATTAATAATCAATAATTAATAATCAATAAATTAAAAATGGGTTTTTATGAATTAGGTAATGGATGTGATTCGTGTGATACAATAAGTTCAGTCCTCCCCAATAATGTTAATATGGATGCTGGATATGGCTCCCAATATGGAAATCAATATGGTTCTCAAGCTACTCCTATGTCATCTCAATACAATACAACTATATCATCTGGATATGGTGCTCAGGGTCAAACTACTGGACGTATGGGTAATGGTTCTACTGGAAGTACAATGGGTGCCACTACTATGACAACTACTGTTCCTACTACTATTGTACAGACTATTCCTAACTCAACAATTCAGCAAGCTAGTCAACAAGCTATGAAACAAGTTACTGCGGCTGGCCCCGCTATGGTTTTAGTACCCGCTTCTACTGTCAATGGTGGTAAAGTCGAAGGCTTTACTAGCACCATGAACACTTCCTATGGATCTAGTTCTGGTTCTAGCTCTGTATCAATTTCGGAAGATAAGAAATGGATTTTATTGGGATTAGTAGTCTTCTGTTCTTTAGCTTCAAATGAATGTTGTAAATATTTTCTCAATAAGAGCCTTCAACTCAATGATGGAAGTCCTATGTACTATTTTGCATATGCCGCTGTTGCAGTTCTATTAACCATTGCCGCATATACTTATGCTACTAAGAATTGAGAATATACATATACATAAATACATATTCAACTATTCAAGAAAAAATTGAATTTATTATCTTTTAATATTTTTTATTACATAATTATTATATAACTCTCAAAATGGAAATTATAAACGATTCTACCGAAAGAAAAAATGAGAAAAAATTTATTTATACAGGTCTAGAAACTGAAATATCCCTTAAATATCGTGCCGCCAAATATGATCAATATGATAAAACTTATGCCGATGAACTTCGGACTTATTTCTATAGACTTTCACCAGAGGTTAAAACAAAATTCAACCTATTAACAAAAAATTTAATGAATGATGAAGAAATTAATCGGTATTGTCTCTTAAATGCCATTGATGATTTTGTGAAAAGATATAATTCGCCTAATGAACCATTTCATGATATTGATGATGTTTTAGAAAAGACATATATTTATAATGTGGATTGGCTTGCCTTTACAGACCAAGCTTTTAATTACCGGCCTTATCAACCCTGTATTGTGATGTAAGTACTTACTACATGTAATAAACGAACATATTTTCTTTATGAAAAATTAACATAATGCCAGAACCATTTTTGTTTGTATTATCTATTATATTATCTACACTTTGTTTTATTTTTATTTTTATAAAATACATTTTATCATTGTATGTCATAGCATTATCTTCTCTCAATTCATAAAGTTTATATTCATATTTATCAAATTCAAAACAAATATATTTTGACATCATAATAGTTAAAAACTTATCTAGAATAATTAACATCTTGGAATTATGCATTTTATATTCTAGCCTATGTGATAAATTACTACAGGTACTGACTAATTTATTATAGATAATATTAATATTGCATATGGGACTTAATTTGAATATTAATTGAGATGTTTTTATATCATAGTAAATTTGGTTATTCAAATAATCTCGATTTTGTGAAATATAACTGGCAAATTCATTGTTAATATTTTTTTTTAATATAATTAGGTTTGGATGTGTAGGTGTAGGTGTAGGTGTAGGTGTAGGTGTAGGTGTAGGTGTAGGTGTAGGTGTAGGTGTAGGTGTATATTGATATTGAGGAGTATGTAATGCTGTATATTTATAAGTATCTAGTTCAGGTTCTTTAATATAATATGATCTTTCCATTTCTTTATCTATAAGAGTAAAATAATCAATAGATTCATTTAATGTAATAGATACCATAATACATATATCTATAAACTATAAATTATATATTATATATTATAAATTATCAACTATTACATACTACTAGTATAAAATAAAATAAAATGTTACATAAATATAAAATATAGATATAAATAGAAAAATGGAAGAGGTAGAAAAAACAAAATCACATAAATTATCTCAACATGATAAAAATATACCCGAATATTCAAGAATTAATGGTAAACTACAAAGCCTATTTGGAATTCAATCTAGATCAATCTTTTATTTAAATAAGCAATTCCATGAGCTATATTCTAATTCATTTGCTAGAAATGCAGTTACACCTAAAAAAATTCATCAATTGATTCTTAATTTTTTTATTAATGAATATTATCCAGTTGTATCTCGTAATATAAAGCTAGATAATCATACTATGGCTATTATTATGGGAGGTGTAGCCTTTAATATGAATATACCAACCAAAATGATTAATAATTTAGGATTAGAAACTGATGACATAGATATTAAAATTTATACTACTGATAATATAACTACAAATAATCATAAAAACACATTATCTCGGTCATTATCTATATTGAGATTTGTAAATATTATAATATGTCTTTTTATAAAACAAGTTATAGGTGAGTTAATTGAATTTACAAATACTATGTTTGAACATACTGCAATATTTAAAAAATATAGTGGTATTAAAAATAAAGTTTATACTATGAAGCAATCCAGTAAGCAATCCAGTAAGCAATCCAGTAAGCAATCTAGCAAGCAATCCAGTAAGCAATCCAGCAAGCAATCAACCATGAAAATAACTAAAAAACAAATTGGTGGGACTCATAATAAAGATAAATTGAAGCTTATTAAAAATAAGCAAATGAAATTTGGTTTTTTAAAATCAGCAAAAATTATAATAGAATTAAAAAAGGCATCACATGAATCTCATAAATATGAAACATATGAAAAAATAGATATTACACAAATGTCATTTGATGATACATATAATATTATAATGAGTAAGCTTACTGATCCTGAAATTATGATTACAACAAAAATAAATTATAATGTACGATATATAAAGCCCTTTATAATGCCCAAAATGTATTATAAATACGTATTTTCTGATAGTTCAATAATTTCACCAAGTGTAAATAATCCTACCTTTTTTTCGTATTATTTTATGAATAATAGAAAACAAATAGATATTCCTATTAATAAATTACTAAAGCAAAATATAAATGTGTTTGATATAATTGAAACGCAAAATTGTAATAATAATTGCCGTTATGTATCTATAAAAGTATTAAAAGTAGATTTGTGTGTTATGTTGAGTTATGCTGAATTATTGGAGTATGAAGATATAGATGCTAAAAATATAGTGGTACCTATATCGGCAATTTATAAATATTATAAGTATTTAATAAAATTCATTCATTTGTATATAATTAAAAATTTTTATAATAAAGAGTTTGTAGCAGCTACTAAAAAATTAATAAATTTAATTGTTCAAACTTTAAAGGATAAAACATCTTTAGAAGGGGAAACAGTACCATTAAATATACAATATAAAAAAATATTAAATGATTTTCATCAGGCTTTTTTCATTAAGAAAACAATGTTTCCAGAGTATAAAATATTGAAAGATATAGTTAATGATTATGAACATATTGTATATTTTATAAATAGGAGTAGGGCTTTATTTAAGGTAATGGATGATGAAAAAGGTAGTGTTGGTGAAACTATTGAATCACTTAGTATTCAGATTGCTAATAAAGAAGTATTACATGAAAAATCAACAGGTAAAAGTAAAATAATTGATAGTAAAGATACTATAGATACTATAGATATAATAGATACATATGGAGGTTCTAGAACTTCTAAAAAAACTTCTAGGAAATCTAAAATTATTCTTCTAGATAAATATTCATATGAAGATACAGAATTAGATACTAAAGAAACACATAGTCCAGAGAAAAAAATAGTACTTGAAAAATTATATGAAATGTTTACAAATGAAATTAAGTTTCTTAATAAAATATCAGATATTAGAAAATACTAGGCATTCCAGCTAGAAGGTAGATTGTATTCACATGCTCTAAAATTATTTTGTAATAATAATAAATATATTTTAATAAATACATCAATCATACCACTCCATTCAAATAAATAATCAAGTTTATTTCCATCAATCCATCCACCAAATCTTTCTAAAATATAATGACTTAATAAACTTTTTTTTGAAGTATCTGCAATACCATTATATATATATAATTGAATCATAAGTAATGTATCAATAACTACGCTAATATATGCAATTATTACTCTAGATTTTTGTGAATACATATATATTGGAGGAGGATTAAGTGAACCATCATCTGAAATTTGTGGAGAATCAACTGTTATCTGTGTAACAATTGCAAAACATAATACAAATAAATATATATACCAATAATCTGGTAAATTATTAGTAAATGGTATTGAACCCCATTGCCCTATTATTGTTAACGATGATGTAAATAAATTAAACATACATAAAACATATAGATACCATTTAAATGATATACCAAATTTTGATTTTATAAAACTAAATCTCTGAGGTGAATTTAAATATTGTAAAATTGAGATTCCTATACCAAGAAATAATAATAGCCACCGTAATAATGGAGTTATTATAAAATTACCTAATTCAAAAAATATACCACTCATAATTATATAACTATTTATATTATTTATATTAGATTATTTATTATACATATATATATTATATATTACATTGATATTAGAAAAGAGAAAGAAAATATAAATAAAATATAATTAAGTATTAAATATTAAGTATTAAATATTAAGTATTAAATATTAAGTATTAAATAATAAATAAAAAAATGAATAATATAAATCAAAAACAAAGTTTGAAGAATGTTGGATTTATTGATTGGATAACTCAATATGAATCATTTGTAATATTTGGAGGTTTTGGATTAGCAATTATGTGTGCAATTATTTTAACAGGTATATTTCAAGCTGGTGATTCATTAAGACCTAATATATTATATAATGCTTTAGGGGCTTTATTAATGGCGGCATTATTTATATATCTTATATTTAAATTTATGGGAGAACAAATAAATATTATGGGTAAAACACTGGATCTTGGTATGGTAGTTTATATAGCTATTGTATTATTTGTTATCTTTGTCTTTGGAAATTAAGATATGTGGATTATGTTTTATTTATACTATTATTAATATCTTTTTCTGTAGTTTTTTCACCTAATTTAGAAGGTAATTTAGAAGGTAATTTCTTAAATTTTTCTATATGATTTAGATCCGCATTTGGTATAGTCCTTGTACCTGGTATTATAGGTATACCATTCTGATCTACCGCTCCAGGTATTTTATTATCTATAATTACACTTCTCATTGTATTTATAACACCTTGAATTTTTTGTTCATCATCTAGCATAGCTTTAATATTCTTAATAATTGGTTCTGGTAATTTAACATTTATAGGTACTTGTTTATCACGGTTACCCTCACCTTCTTCTTCATCAACATTAACTATTTTTTCACCAAATTTAGTATTAGGTAACAAATATTTTAATAAAAATAATATGACTTTTATAGCATATTTATATTTATCAAATAAATTAATTGTAAAAGCAAATATTTTCATAATTTCTGAATGTTTTCTTAAATAAAGAAATTCAAGATTTTGACAATTATCAAGTCTTTTTTTAACTTCATCTAAACCAGCTGGAGTGGATATATCAGTTTCATTATTTTCATGAAAGTAATTAGAATCATAAGTACTATGTATAGGACTAAAATTTGATGTAAGATTAAAATCTTTAATTAATTCTGGTTCTGGCTTAGAAAATTGTTTGTCAGGATTTATTGGATTAAAATAATTTATATTTGTAGGAACCTTATATTTATTATCTTCCAAGGTAAAATTAACTACATTAGGATCATCATTTTGTTTTAAAAGTGTAGTAGCTTCACTATTTACATATAATCCTATACTATTCAATAATTCTTTAATATCATATGTACTATTATTAATTTCATTTTGAGTATTTCCTAATTTTAATTTTAATTTATAAACAATTTCATTTACACCTTTATCAATTATACCTAATAAATCACCACTCAAATCGTGATCATTTAAATCGACATCACCTTTTGGTGCTATATATTGTGTTGGGATTGGTGTAGTAGTTGATGATGTTGTTTTTGTTTTACCATAACCATATTTAAATGGTGTTAGTTTACCACTAGGGTTTGGATATAAACTATCATATCTTGGGTCAGCATATCTTGGGTCAGCATATCTTGGGTCAGCATATCCATCTATTTCACTATAAGCTGAAGTTGGAGCTAGATAACCATTTTTATTCATTTCCTCTTTCTTCTATTTTTATTAGAGTGTAATTACTTATTATATAGAAAATAAATAAAATATAAATACACATCAAATATATAATATATAATATAAAATATAAAATAATTTAAAATATAATTGTATTTTACATTTTTTTAAGTAATAATATTTTTTTACCAGAACTACAAAATTTATCATTACTATCACAATCTTTATATTGCCTTAATAAATCTTCTAATTTTGTTTTAGTATCAGGTTTGATATCTATCCGTCTATCAATAATGTGTCTAATTTGGTCTCGCATAGTATTATTAAATGTATTAATATTTTCAGGATGACTTACTACTGGATTAATAGGAACTTTTTCACTATTTGATATAATATTATTTGAAATCAATTGATCTTGCATTTTATCAATCATATTCATTACAAATCCTTGATCTTTAATTAATTTATCCATGTGTGTTCTGGAAATAGTACTTCCAGTAGGTAGTTGTTTATATTTGTCTAATTGATCTTTATAATTTAAAACTTTATTGAATAAACTTTGATATGCCTTATAAACTGTCATCAATTCATTATGTTTTTGAAGATATGCATCATCTAATTCTTTTACATCAATCTTATCATTTTTACTATTACTGTTACTGTTACTGTTACTGTTACTGTTACTATTACTATTAGCTTTACTGCTTCTATTAAATTGATTTTCTAACATATTATATTGTTTATATTCTGTAGCAGGAGGGCTCTTGAATACAGATAATAGTCTTCCGCAGATTTGATCTTTCATTACCGGTTGTATATCTGGAATATCTTTAATTTTTTTTAATATCATAATTCTCTCTTTGTATAGATTGGTATTATTATTTTTCATTTCAGTATGAATATTTTTAAGCATTTCTTCATGCTTAGGTATTTCATTTGCTGTAATATTATTATTTTTAGAATTTTTATGTTTATTATAAATTTGACCGTATGTTTTATAAAGTGTTTTAAGATTTTCATGTTTATCACGAAATGTTTTATCCATATTAACATGATTTGAAATAAGTTCAATAAGATTTTTAGATATTGTTGGTTCAACATCTTTAAAGTCGGATGGCTTTAAATTTAATTGAGAATCATAAACTTCATTTTTAGGTGTTTCTAGAATATTCATAATCTTACTATTTCTAATAGTTTTTGTATTACTATGACCACTATTACCACTATGACCACTATGACCACTATTAGTTTTATTAGTAATGATTGCTTTTTTTGTTAATTTCTCTAATTTTGATTTTTCGGTAACTATTTCTGATAATATAGTATCTATATTATTTGATTGTATAGCCATTTTATATATACTAAACTATAAACTCTATATCTATTATTTTATTTACATATTTATTCAAATGATATTAATTATATGATAAAATCTTGTGTAAGTATTTTATATATTATATTAAGTGTTGTATCTTTGAATTTATTTAAATATTTAAATTCATATATATTTTTAAGTATATCTTTTCTTTCATCTAGAGTAGTAATATCTTTTTTCAATATATTCTTTTTAAATATAGGTTGTATTCCTAGTGAAATATTTAGATCTCCTGTAAATTTAGTAGTATCATATAATTCGGATTTTGATGGCCATTTAATATCAGATACTTCCTTATCTTTTCGATTATAATATTTATATGGTTCATTTTCATTAGTATTATCTTTCTTCTTATCTTTGCTTTTATCTTTATTTTTCTCAACAGGTTTCTCAGTAGGTTTCTCAACAGGTTTCTCAGTAGGTTTCTCAGTAGGTTTCTCACTAGGTTTCTCACTAGGTTTCTCAACAGGTTTTACAGTTTCTTTTACAATTTCCTTTGTATTTTTAATTACATCTACAACTTGATTAGATTGTATTAAATTTTTCTTAGTTCTCTTAGCATCTACATCATATAAAATATTTTTTGATATATTCTTTAATGTTGTTCCAGACTTATTATTATTACTATTACTATGATTATTACCAGATTCCGTATCTATCATAATATTAAGTTCAGCTTGCTTTGCTTGTATCATTCGCAATTTCTGTTTTTCTTGCTCTATACTTCTCATTAAATCTATTTCCTTTTTCCTATTATTAATATTTATCAGTTGTTCTTTCTTGAATTTAAGTTTTTCTAGTTCCTTACGTTGCTGATCTTGTAATAATTGTTTTCTCATTTCTAATTCTTGTAATGCTGTATTAGTATTATTAGTATTATTATCATTATCATTATCATTATTATCATTATCATTATCATTATCATATTCAGTTATTATAGATTTTAAAGATTTCTGTCTTACAATTGGTATATTTTTACTTTGTATTTGAATAATTTTTTGATTACTTTTTCCAGAACCAGATTGATTTTGTATATTATTAGCTGTTGGTGATATTCTTCTAGTATTCTGACTATTATTATGATTAGTATCTCTACCTCCTGGTAAAATAGGTCTAGATGATTGTTGTATTGGTATAGGTATTGGTATAGGTATTGGTATAGGTATCGATCTATTATTTTGTTTTACATTTCCATTACCATTTCCATTTCTATTCTCATTCCCTTTATAAATTTGCGATTCTGCTTCAGAAAGATTTGGATTTATGGTAATATTTTTATATCCTCCAGTATTAGTACCACTCCCGACACCACTCCCGACACCACTCCCGCCACCACTATTTGAATTCATGTTTTGATTTCTATTTTTTAAATGACTATATTGTTTATCAGATTTAATAGTAGGTATAAGATTATAAATATTAGGATTAGTTAAAAAATCTTTAGAATTATTATTACTAATAATTGCCTTTGGCATTTCATTTTTTTGTCTTTCTATTGCCTTTTTATCTGTATCAATAATAGATTGCAGTGAAATAGTTCTTGTTGGATTTTGGTTCTGGATAGGCTTCTGGATAGATTCATATGATGGTGGAGGTCTCACAGCAGATTTTTCTACAGGTTTTGCAATTGGTTTTGTGATAGATTCATATGATGGTGGAGGTCTCATTACAACTTTTTCAGTTGGTTTCTCTATAGATTTCTCTACAGGTTTCTCTACAGGTTTTACTACAGGTTTCTCTATAGGTTTCTCTACAGGTTTTACTATAGATTTTGGTTTTAACATTTCCTGAGATATAGGTTGATTAGAAACACTCTTAGCATCTTGTAATAATGCTTCTATTAATACTTTTTTTTTTGGTACTTTAAAATCTGATAATCCTTGTTCTGATTCTATTCTACTATTTTTTTCCTTTATAACTAGCTGAGTAGGCTTTATATATTCTGTATTTTGTATTACTTTACTAGTTTGCGGACCAATTGGATTAACCACTTCTGGAGCTTTATTAATTTTAATAATTTGCGATTCAGATTTAGGTTTTATTTCATAGTCCCTTTTATTATCCGAAGTAATACTTTTTTTAGGCGCTTTCAGATTGTATTTTTCCATAATAGCATTTATTTTTGCAGTTTTCTCTACATCTTCTTTTTTCTTAGTATGTTTTTTATCTGGAGTAGGTATATTTGATGTATTTATATTAATAGTTCTTTACATATTGAAACTATTAATAATCCTATAGTTAAAAGTTATTAAGAAAGTAATATATGAAATATTACACGAAGAATAAATAAAAATAAAAATAAAAATAAAAATAAAAATAATCTACAAAATCATCTACAAAATTATACTGTATTCTGTGCCAAAGCGTCAGCTATATAATTACCAAACCATATACTAAATTTAAATTTATCGCTCATATCGGGGGGCTGATGGCTATTAATATGTATAAGTTTAACTCTAATTTTCTTATCCGTTTCAAATTTACTATTTATAATCTTAATTCGCTGCATACTTCCATCAATACTTTCGATTAGTTCTTTATTTTTAACGTCTTCCCCCTTAGAAGTTTTCCAGTGGTTAGTTTTCCAGCTGGTTAACCAAACAGAACAAGCTTTTATAGAATATTCACTATCGCTAACAATTTTTATAACTTTGCCAATTTCTGATAATTCTCTGTAATATCTTACTATTAATTTAAAAGCATAATCCATAGCCATTAATTCGCATTGATTATTAGTTTTATCATTATATTGTTCTTTAATATTAGTACATTGATAACCTATATACACTCCAATACCGCTATTAAAATAGTCTTTAGATTTGCGACTAGAGCCATCTGTAAAAATATATATTTCATCATCTATAATAGTCCAGCCTTTGACATTATAATTTAATTCATCACTAAATTGGGAACTCTTAATATTAGTTGCCATTGCTTTTATCTTTACCATATCTGCGGATGACGCTGTATTAGCATTTCCAATCATATTTATCGTGTTAGGTTTTTTAAATGCTGGTGTAACAGAACTACTACTTCCAGAACTATTTCCAGAACTATTTCCAGATCTAGCTATATACGAAGTAGGTCCATTCTTCATAAATTCGCTGGCTTCTTGAAAGGAAGTGAATTTTTTATATACAGGATTAGTAAAACCTTCTACTGCTGATTTACATTCTGGCCAAGTTTTAAATATACCTGTACGATGCCCTTTTTTAACAACATAATAAGTTTCCATTTTAGTATATTATTTATTCATGTATTACGTATCTACTTATCTACTTATAAATAGATTCTATTTATCTTTTATGTAATTAAACTTATTACAATAAACTTATTATCAATTTTATGTTTATGTATATAAGATTAAAAAATTGAAGTTTAAAGAGTTATAATCTATACGTATTAAAACAATAAAGATTATATATATTTACAATATTACATATTCCATATCCCATATTACATATTACAATATTACATATTCCAGAATGTCTAATAACGATACTCAAGAATTAAGTGAAAGTTATGATATGATTATGTTAAAAATTGATGATACTAAGGAAAAGCTTAATAATATTGTTAATACTTTTAGTGAAGAATTGAAGGATTGTATATTCCAATTTACTAATAATATTAATAAAAAATTTATAATGCAATCTGAAGAATTAGAAAAACTTAAAACTGAATTAAAAGCTAAAAAATTTGAAGATCATAATTATAATAATGTTTCAGTTATTAAAAATCAGGATAAACAGATTAGGGAACACCAGAATACTATTAAAGCATTAGAGGGGCGCCTTAAATTTGCAGAGTCTAAAAATGATGATATTAAAAAGGAAGCAGCTAATAAAAAAGAAGCAGAAGTAGTAGTTGTAGAAGCAGTTATTGAACCAGTTAGTGAACCAGTTATTGAACCTATTGCTGAACCCGTTATTGAGACTAAGAAGACTATTAAAAAGAGTATAGCTATTTCAAAAGGTAAAACTACTAAACCTGTACAAGAATGTAAAGACTCTACCGAATCTACTGAATCTGAAGTAGTTGTTGAAGCTATTGTTGAAAAACCAAAAAAGAAGATTGCTGTTAAAAAAACTAAAGCTGAACCTAAAGTTGATATTAAACCAGTAGAAGACTCTATTATTGATGAAGATGTAATCGAAATTAAAGTAGAACCTAGTATAATTGAATCTATTATTGAAGATGAAGTTATTCCTGTAATCATACCTGTTTCTGATCCCATTATTGAAATTAAAAAAGAGGTAGAAGAAATAGAAGAAATAGAAGATAAAGTAGATGAGGAAGTAAAAGAAGTAATACCTATTAAGAAGGAACCTATTAAGAAAGAACAACCTATTAAAAAAGATCCTATTAAGAAAGAACAACCTATTAAGAAGGAAACTATTAAGAAAGAAATTAGTAAAAAGGAATCTTCTAAGAAAGAAGTTTTGAAAAAAGAAGCTGAAGTAATTGTTGAAGCTGTTAATATAGTAGTAAAGTATCCAGATATCATTCCTGATATTAATGATGTTGAAGTATTAGAATTTAATAATAATGATTATTATATGGATAAATTAAATAATGTTTATCAAATGACTGAAGAAGATCAAGATATTGGAATTTTTATTGGTGTATATCATAAATCTAGTAATAAGATTTTACCTATTACTCTGTAATTACTTTATATAATTTTACTTCTTGCTTGATTTGATACCTTTATTATCTCTAATATAATTAAAAATTACTAATAGAAATAATATTATTATTATGGATACAAATCCAATTGCTACATTTTCAATATCATTATTATTTTTTTTTAAATTATTAAGAAAATTTTCTTTACTTATTGATGAAGAATTAGAATTCATATTTTGAAATCCTTGGATAGTTGATGTTGCCGCTCCCGTGCTAGTAGTAGCCGCTCCCGTGGTTGTAGTAGCAGCTCCTGTAGTGGTAGTAGCAGCTCCTGTAGTGGTAGTAGCAGCTCCCGTGCTAGTAGTAGCCGCTCCTGTGCTAGTAGTAGCCGCTCCCGTGCTAGTAGTTGCCGCTCCCGTGGTGGTAGTTGCCGCTCCCGTGGTGGTAGCTGCCTTCGTGGTAGTAGTAGCTGCTCCTGTGGTGGTAGTAGCCGCTCCTGTGGTAGTAGTAGCCGCTCCCGTGGTGGTAGCTGCCTTCGTGGTAGTAGTAGCTGCTCCTGTGGTGGTAGTAGCCGCTCCTGTAGTGGTTGCTCCTCCTGTGCTAGTAGCAGCCGCTCCTGTGGTAGTAGTAACCCCTCCTGTTGTAGTGGTCGCTCTAGTACTAGTAGGATATAATTGTTGATATTTTTTATTAAGATAATCAAATTCTTTAGTCATAGTTTCATCATCAGCATATATACGTTTAATCTTTTCATCACTAGCATATATAAAATCTTTATTTTTATTGTCAATAGTTATACCATTACCTCCATATCCACCACTACTTCCGCCACTACTTCCGCCACTACTTCCGCTACTACTTCCACCACTTCCTACTCCACTTCCTACTCCACTTCCTACTCCACTACTCTTAGATGATGATAATTTATTTTGAATGAATAATGGTGGGATGGGAGCGGAATTACTTTGAGTTGCCATATTAGTAATTACAGGACCAGAAATAGATGTTGTAACGGGTGCCCCTGAACTAGTTAATCCAGAAAAATAACTACTAATATTATTAAAAAAACCACTAGGACTTGTTGTAATAGGTACTGTACTCATAACAGGTTTTGTTGTTGTAGGATATAAATTAGCAATTAATCCTTGTATATCACCTTGATTAACTTTATTGGCTTGTAATATATTGGATAAATCACTATTAGAAATAGCTACTTGATTTTTTGCATTAAGATTAATATTAGTAAGTGCTCCACTTGACGAATCATAATAATAAAGTTTATTATCTTTAGCACCAGTCATTAATGAAGGGGTATTATCAATATATTGTGCTGTTAATGCTTTAGTAGAAGATGGATTATTAGCAATCATTTGTTTGGCAATATTACCATATTCCATACTATTACTATTGAGATATGGATTACTTTTCTTATATTTATCCAGTTCATCTAAATATTTTTGATTCAATGTATTATAATCACTAGAATCAAGTTCCATAGTAATAGGAGTATTGATAGTTAATGATGGATTTGAATTTAAAAATTTTTCTAAGAGTGTAGGTTCCATTTTAACAAATTTGGCAACCCTTTGAAATATTTGTAATTTGTGCTTACCTGCAACTCGATCTTTAAGATCATTAGGTAATTTTGTCATTATTTGAGCTAGAATACGATACATAACATCTAAATCATTTTTATCCATATTTTCAGAAATTACTTTTTGAATTAATGTATTGCCATCAGTTGTAAAGTCTTGAAGTGTAATAGTATTAAGAGCGATCATAAATAGGATTTCAATTTCAATAATTTTCATAGATACAATACGTAATTCTTGACTAATTATCTCTCTAAATAATTGATCTTGACTAACAGTTTTACTTTCAGGAATATTAGTGTATAGCCAATTAAGATATTTTAGAGCTTGTTGTCTATCTGGCATCTGTGAAAAATATAAGCTAACTGGTAACTTTTTAACAATATCTTGAACTACATTATTATTGGTGTTATTCATTTTTATATTTTATATATTATATTTTATATATATTATATTTTTATTATTCTAGATAGTATAATCTATATAGTATTTATAATATTACAACATATTTTATTGTAATTTATTATTTATTATTTATAATTTATTATATAATTCATAATTATCCAGATACATTTTTCAAATTAGTTTTACAAAGAGGGCAATATGAATTATTTTCAAACCATGTTTCAGAGCATATAATACAAAATGCATGATTGCATTTAAATTTATAAAACTGACTATATATATCATATGTATTTAAGCAAATACTACATTCACATTGTTCCAGAATCATTTCTAGGTTTCCATAATGTAATAGATTATCACTTCCTAATCCCGTATCAATACTGATTCTAGATACTTGTTGAATTATATTATTAATATCATTATTCACACCATCATTCACAACACCATTCATACCACCATTACTATCTAATTCATTATAAAATCCTCTATTAAACATTGGATTGTATATTTCATGGTCTTCATGTTCTTCATGTTCTTCATCACTATCAACTTCAGTATCTATATCTGAATTATATCCTGATCCAGACACAGATCCAGACACAATACTACATGTTTCACTATGTGATAAATAATCATAATATTGATATACATTAGAACATCTAGAACAAGTTAATAATGTGGTATTATATAAATCCATCTATAAATATATTCCTAAACTATATTATTATATATTCTTCTATATTCATATTTTTTTGAATATAAAAAATTGTTTAGTAAAATATATAATATATAAAATATATAAAATATATATAATCTTATATAAATCATTCTAGTAAAGTATATTCTTCTAGATTACAAAATGACTTCTACCATCTTTAAAACTAATTTTAATAAGGTAATGGAGTTCAATCGCGCCTTTGATATGGTACCAGTTGAACCTAAACAATACGGTGGTTATTTTGAAGATTCATTATGTAATATTCAATTCGATCCCTTTAAATTTATTCGCATTCCAATCTTTAGAGATTCCCCAGCAACTATTAGATTGCGTCTCGATTTAATTAAAGAGGAAATTGGTGAATTAAATGAGGCTATATTACAAAATGATATTATTGAACAAAGAGATGCGTGTGCTGATATTCTTTATGTAGTCTATGGTATGGCGGATGTATTGGGAATTTCTATTGATGATATTTTTAGTAGTAATATACAAAAAAAAGCTATGAACTATGAAACAAATAATACTATTTCGAGTAATAGCTATGTAGATAAAATATTTAATGCTTCTAATAAAGGTTCTAAAACTATTACAAATTATAAATATATGAAAAGTTTTTCAACTGAGTTTCTAGGTTTTGATATCTCTAGCAAACCTGTTCCAGAAATGATAAGCATTATTAGTGATAAATTGAATACTATATATCTGGAATTAGAAGCAAATTGTTTAAAGGAAACAGAAATGATCAATATAACTAAGAAATTTCAGATTGTATCAGAAAATCTATATGATATATTAAGTTGGACTTACATTATGACAATAGTTTTAGGTGTTAATGCTGATAATGATTTTGATATTGTTCATGAAAGTAATATGAGCAAATTGTGTTCAACAGAGGCCGATGCAATTGCAACTATTATCGATTATGAGGCTAAATATCGAGCCGGTACAAGCCCTTATGATAGCCCTTATTATTATTATTTACATAATTTAGATAAATGGATTATTAAGAATTTATCAACTGGCAAAGCTTTGAAAAATATTAAATATAAGAAAGTATGTTTTAAAAATACGAGGTTTGTATTTTAAATTTATTAGTATTTTATAATTATTAAGTTTTTATTATTTTTCATTATTTTTTATTATTTTTCATACTTAAAACTATACATACTATATTAAATAATACTATCAATAATACTATTAATAATACTATTAATAATACTATTAATAACAAACTAATAATAACTAAAAATGTCAATCCCTATTTTATCTATGGAAGATTATGATGCTATTCTAGATGCGTTAGATAATGAAGATACTGATATAATATTAAAATACTTTAAAAAATATGACATAGATCCTTTAACTGGGCTTCTAGATGCCCCGCGGATAGATCATATTGATAATGAATTACATACCTATCTAGATTATGCTATATCTTATAATCTAACTAATGTAATAGATATGTTTATTGATGATTTAAATTTGGAAATTAATGATGATATAATTGCCAGATCTCTAGTATTACATAATCTAGATAGTTATAAATATTTATGTAATCTTGGATATATTCCAGATAGTGAAACATTAAAGATTGCTGTACAATTATGTTATGGTGAAATTTGCGATGAAATTCTCTGTAATGATTCAGAATTAATTGATAGTATTGAAGAAATTGATATTGAATATATGTATAGTATGGATATCAGTGAGGAAACTATCGAAACAGTTAAAGTCCTTTTTAATTATGGTGTAAAACCATATTTATTTAGTAAATTTCTGAGTATTCTAAAAGAGCAAAAAGATACTACTCCAGATGGAGATGATGATGTTGAAATTCATATTATAAATGAAATTATTGATATTCTAGAAAGCAATAGCGTTATTTCTGAAAATGATGAATAAGTATTTACTATTTTTTATATATTTTTGTATTTTACATATTTTACATTTTATTATGATTTTTTATTATCATTGTTTATAATATAAGTATCTAGAGTGTAAAAAAGTAAAATGTCAAAAAAATCATCTAAAAAGTTATCTGTGAGACATACTAAAAGACATACTAAAAGACATACTAAAAAGAAGCCTATGGAAATAGAATTTGAAGCAAAGTTTCTAGATATAGATAAATCTTTATTAGTAGAAAAACTAAAGTCTCTAGGTGCTAAACAAGTTCAACCTAATACTATTTATAAAAGATCTATGTATGGTTTAAATAATATTAAAAGGGGATATGTCCGAGTTAGAGATGAGGGTGACAAAAGAACATTAACTGCAAAAATATATAAAGATTCTAAATTCCCTCAAGAATATGAACTCCAGATAAAAGATGATTTTGAAAATGGTAAGGCATTTTTACAAGCTCTAAATCTAAATGAAAAATCATATCATGAAACAATGAGGGAAAAATGGAATTTGCCTTTAGGTAAATCAGAGATGAATAATTGCGAGGTAGCATTTGATTCTATACCTGGAATACCAATGTATGTAGAAATAGAATGTAAGAGTAAGAAAAATTTGAATAAGGCTATAAAAAAACTTAATCTAAATAATAATGGTAAAAATAAAAAATTTTTTGGTTCATATGGTAAATGTTTTGTAGAATATTATGATATGACTGAAAATGATATAAATAATGAAATACCTAAATTAACATTTATGAATATTGAAGAAGAATTAAAACCTTATATTAAAAAAAATGAAGAATTATTGAAAACTGTATCTAGACAACATTTGGAAATTTATAAGAACATTAAAAAATAAATATATTTATATATAATAATAATAGTAATATATAATATTTTATT
>Ga0209086_10000776_pt1 | contig 26589 bp, 22 predicted proteins | sample M_130207_XF_Meta_FD_187312 | JGI IMG/M metagenome (GOLD analysis project Ga0209086, IMG submission 187312) | Freshwater microbial communities from Lake Montjoie, Canada to study carbon cycling - M_130207_XF_MetaG (SPAdes) (version 2) | ecosystem: Environmental > Aquatic > Freshwater > Lake... | reverse complement strand
GAGGCGGGTCGTTCGGGACGCGGGCCATTCTGGCAACGCTGGTTCCTGGACTTCGCGCTGCTTGGTGTGGCCGGGTACGGGTATTACATGCTGTCCCAGCGCCAGTCGATCCTTACCTTGGGCGCGGCCGGTGATGTCTTCTCTGACCCACTGCTCCTTGTGGTGCCGTGGGTGTTCATATTTGCGGCGGCGCTGGTCTTCCTGCGGTTCTTCCCGTTCCTGATCGAGGGAATCTCCCGGGCGGGAAGCCGCGTCTACGGGGTGAGCATCCTGCTTGGCCTCCGTCAGATCAGCCGGATGCCGGGCCAGTACACGCGACTGGTGCTATTACTGACGTTGACCCTCGCCCTGGGCACCTTTGCCGCCTCGGTCGCCAAGACCCTGGACCGCAACTACAACGACCGTGTCATGTACCAGACTGGCAGTGACCTGGCGCTGGTGGAATCGGGCAACTACGACGAGGTGTCGGAGACATGGTCATTCCAACCGGTCGTTGAACACACGCAAGTCAAGGGTGTGCAGGCGGTGGCGCGCATCTGGCGTGCGGTTGGCAATGCGAATGTGACCGGACGTGGCCGACCGCAGGAGGTCAAGATCCTCGGCGTCGATCCACCGGATATTGCGCGCGTTGGATGGTGGCGCGAGGACTTTGCACCGGATTCGCTGGTCTCGCTGATGAACGCGATGGGGGCGAACGAGAAGGGTGCGATTGTTGACGCGAAGTTCCTGACCGACTTCCGCCTCAAGATCGGCGACGCGATTGTCGTGACGATCCGCCAGAAACCGATCGACCTGATCATCGTGGGATCGGTGACGTATTTCCCGTCCCTTTGGCCAGACACCGACCGGTTCATGATCACCAATCTGGACTACCTGTTTGATCAGGTTGGCGAGACCCCATATGACGTCTGGGCGAAGACGGATCCCGATGTGCCTTGGCGCGAGATCGTTGACCAGTTACGGGACAAGGACTTCCTCGTGAGCCGGGCAACTGATGCACGCGAGACCGCGCTTCGCCTGCGTGATGACCCCGGACGCACCGGCATCTTCGGCATCCTGACCGTCGGGTTTCTGGTGGCGGCGATGCTCACCGTGCTTGGGTTCATGCTGTACTCGTTCCTGTCAGCGAAGCGCCGCATGCAGCAACTTGGCATCTTGCGTGCGATGGGTCTCTCGATTACCCAGTTGATCGGCCTCTTCATCTTTGAACAGGGGTTCCTGATCATCCTGGGCACAGCGGCGGGTACGGTCCTCGGCGTCATGACGGGCAACCTGTTCATCCCGTTCCTGCAGATCAAGAGTGAGCAACACGCCGGCATCCCGAGTTTCGTGGTGATGACTTCGTGGGACGACATCTACAAGATCTATGCCATCCTCGGGGTGATCCTGGCGTTTGCCTTCCCGGCGTTCATCTGGATGCTGGCCCGGATGAAGATCCATGAGGCGATCAAGTTCGGTGATGAGACAGGCTGATGGTGATTTCCCGATTGCGGACCCGCCCCATGGCCCCCCGACGTGGAAGGGATGTGCGTTGCCTTGGTGCCCTCACCAACCTACACCGCTGCGACGGGAGAGGGAGTGATCCATCGGGTCTGCATTCATCGAGGGAAAGGGGTTAGGGCGACGTGATGGATAGCACGGCACTGATCCTGTGCGACAACCTGGTCAAGATCTACAAGGTTGCCGATCTCGAGGTAGTGGCATTGCAGGGGCTTGACCTGACCGTCGAGACCGGCGAACTGATGGCGATCATCGGGAACAGCGGGTCCGGGAAGTCAACGCTGCTGAACATCCTTGGAGGGCTTGACCGTCCATCGGCGGGGCGGGTTGTCGTGGGCGGGCGCGACCTGCTGAAACTCGATGATGGCGGGATGGTCTCGTACAAGCGCGAGACGGTCGGCTTTGTGTGGCAACAATCGAGTCGCAACCTGATCCCGTACCTGTCGGCACTGGAGAACGTGCAAATCCCGATGATCCTGGCCGGTCGGTCCCGCAGGGAACAGAAGGAGTGGTCCAACGAACTCCTGGAGGCGGTTGGTCTGGCGGGACGGCGCACACACCGGCTTTCGCAACTCTCGGGTGGCGAACAGCAACGGGTGGCCATTGCGATTGCCTTGGCGAACAAGCCCCCGCTGTTGCTTGCCGATGAACCGACAGGTGAGGTGGATACCGCGACGGCGACGGTGATCTACAGCATCTTCCGGCGACTTGTTGCGGAATACAAGACTACGATCGTGATTGTGTCGCACGATCCGGGAATCGCCGCCCGGGTCGACCGCGTGGTCCGGATCCGTGATGGGCGAACGAGTACCGAAACGGTCCGCCGTGCGGTAGAGACTGCCGAGGGTGACGGATCCGCCGAGGAGAAGTCGGCTCCGGGTTCATCGGGCACGCATGAGGAGTTCACGGTGATGGACGCCGCCGGTCGCCTGCAGTTGCCACGCGAGATGGTGGAACAACTGGGGCTTGGCCGACGCGTGCGGGTGGAGATGGAAGACGGGCAGATTGTCGTGCGGGCGGCGATTGCAGGATCGGTAGCCGAACGAGGCACGGTGGAGGCGGTGGGGGTGGCGAGCGGTGAGGCATTGACGGATATGCCTGGAGGCAAGCGTCGTTGGTGGCAACGCCGGTGACGGAGACCGTAAGGGCGACGACGGGGCGGGCAAGGATGCCCGCGGACCATGTGGGTGAACGGGGTATGGTGGGGATGTCTAGTGGTGAGGCATTGACGGATGTGCCTGGAGGCAATCGGCGATCATGGCAACGGTGATGACGGAGAAACCGAAGACCGCGCCCGTGGCTGCCATTGCGGTGTGCGAAGGTGTGAGCCGGGTGTACCGGGTTGGTGGTGAGGATGTCTACGCCGTCCGTGAGGTGTCGTGCGAGATTCGCGCCGGGCAACTGGTGGCGCTGCGTGGCCGGTCTGGGTCTGGCAAGACGACGCTACTGAACATCCTGAGTGGATTGGACCGTCCCACCCATGGGCGCACGCTGATCCGCGGGGAGGACACGCGCAAGTTGTCTGACCGGCAGTTGACGGAACTGCGCCGGCACGACATCGGGTTCATCTTCCAGGCGTTCGCCCTGTTGCCCGTATTGTCGGCCTACGAGAACGTCGAACTGCCCCTGCGGATCGCCGGTGTAGGCGCGCGCCAACGTCAGAGGCGGGCGACGGAACTCCTGGAACTGGTGGGGCTGGCCAAGCGGATGCACCATCGCCCGTTCGAACTCTCCGGTGGCGAACAGTCCCGCGTGGCAATCGCGCGGGCTTTGGCGAACGAACCGGCTTTGATCGTCGCCGATGAACCGACGGGTGCCCTTGACAGTGTCACCGGCCTGGAGATCATGAGCCTCTTCAAGCGGGTCGTCGAGGAACGTGGTGTGACGATCATCATGGCGACGCACGATCCGACAATCTCCGACCTTGCGAACGAGACCTTGATCATGAGCGATGGCCGGATGTCGCATGACATTCCCGACGAACTCAAGGGCGTCGGCATCCTGGATGCCGCTTCGATGCCGGGCACCCTGCATGGCGAGATTGGCATGGTGGCGCGACGGGCCGGCCTGAAGGTCCATGACGAGGCGGCGACTGACCGAACCGTTTCGGAAGATACGTCTGCGCCATCACGCCCCTGATTTCGCACCGCTGCACCGATCCGGTGGCAAGTTAGTACACTGGAACCATGACCATTGAAGAACACGTACCCAACCAACTCGGCTATGCCGACACGCCCATCATCCCTGAACTCGGGTTCCGCGTGCATGACCGGACCCGCCCGCAACCGCCGGTTGTGACGCCGGGACGCAACCCGGGAAACGCGCCGTCAGACGCACACATCCTGTTCGACGGTCACTCCCTGGCGGGGTGGACGAGCGTGCGGTCCGGTGGGCCGGCCGAGTGGCACATCGTTGATGGTGCGATGGAGGTCGCTCCGAAGACCGGCGACATCCAGTCGACCCATGTGTTCGGAGATTGCCAGTTGCACGTCGAGTTCCGATCCCCGGAAGTGGTGAAGGGCCACGGGCAAGGGCGCGGAAACTCGGGTGTCTTCATGATGGGCATCTACGAGATCCAGGTCCTTGACTGTTACGACAACCCGACCTATGCCGATGGCACGACGGGCGCCCTCTACGGGCAGTACCCGCCACTGGCGAACGTATGCCACACCCCCGGTGAATGGTCGGGCTACGACATCATCTGGAAGGCCCCTCGCTTCGATGGAGAGAAGGTGGTCAGTCCGGCGATTGTGACCGTGATGCTGAACGGTGTGGTGATCCAGAACCACCAGGCACTGCTTGGAACCACGAACCACAAGATCCTGCCCGCCTACAAGGCGCATCCGGCGAAGGGCCCACTGCGCCTTCAGGACCACGGCGACCTGGTCCGCTTCCGCAACATCTGGGTGCGCGAGTTCTAGACCGCCGACTAGGTCTTGGGTGATTACACGGCCCCCTTCCCTTGCGGGATGGGGGCCGTTCTCATGCGTCGCGCAGGACGCGGATGGCAACGACCGAGGCAACAAGCGCAACCGCTCCGGTGGAGATGAAGATCATCGGCAAACCGGAGACTTCGCCAACCAACCCGCCGATCAGGGGACCAGAGAACATCCCTATGGCGTAGACGGCCTGGTAGACGCCCATGGCAGTGGCGCGTTCGGACTGGGAGACACGGCGGATGGCCATGCCCATGAGGGTGGTGCCGACAACGCCACGTGCCCCGCCGGCGACGACCTGCACGGCGAGCAGGATAGGGAGCGTTTCGCACAGGGGTGTAGTGACCGCGGTCAGACCGATCATCGCGAGGCCAATCACCACGACATTGCGTGGGCCGTACCGTCGGTTCAACCAGGCAGTGATGGGTTGGGCCAGGGCGAACGGGATGAGCGAGACCGCGGTGAGCGTGCCAAGGTCGGCCCGTGTTGCACCTAATCGTTCGGCGTAGACGGGGGTGAACCCGAATACGGTGCTGAATGTGGCGTAGTTCTGGACAGCGGAGAGCAGCGACACGCCGATCAGGGCGGGTGCGGTGGCGGTCTTCCAGAGGCGGTCCAGGGTGACCGGTGGTCCGGTGCGGGCGGCGCGTACCGGTTCCGGGCAGAAGGCGATGCAGGCGAGGCCAACCATCGCCACGGCGGCACTCACGAGGAATGGCGCGCCATAGCCGTAATGCTGTGCGAGCAAGCCTCCGGACCACGTGGCGACAACCTGTCCGGTGGCGTTGACGAGGTTGAGCCATCCGATGGCGCGGGTTGACTCCGACGGTGCGAAATAACCCGCGTACATGATGGTGATGCCGACCCATGCGCAGGCGGCAAGACCGGTAATGGCGCGGGCGCCGACGAGCGTCCACGGCGACGGGGCGATGTAGAAGGCGACTGCTCCGGCGGCACTGGCGACCAGTCCGGCGGCGAAGACTGGACGCCGTCGTCCCCACCAGTCTGAGGCGACCCCCGTCGGGATGCGGAGCAGCAACTGGGTGACCCCATAGGCGCTGAGCATTGCGCCGACAACCCCGAGGGGTGCCCCAAGGCTTTCGGCGTAGCTGGGCAGGATGGGAACGTAGAAGTAGAGGGAAAGCCAGAAAGTGAGGTTTCCACCTGGAACAGCCAAGGTACCCAACGGGCGACGGGTACAGATTCGGGTGTGCTAGGGACTGACTTGGTGGTAGCGTCGATGGAAATAGTCATTCGAGGTCAGTGAAGGATGGTACTCCTGCGGGGGGCACCTGACTTCGGCGCACTGACCACTGATGCGGGGCGGAGGCTTGGCGGGCATGGCTGCCCGTGGACCACAACGCGAAGCCCACGGACGGGTCTATGACGCCTTTACCTGCGAGGCACCGCATTGGCGTTGACCCAGGCAGTGACTTTGGCTTCGTGGAGGTCGGTGTCCGATTCGTCCAGATAGTAGAAGGGTTCGGCGCAGGCTATGCCATGGCGCGCACCCAGTTCGATGCCGGGCGTAAGCATGAACCGGCGGATGTAGGTACGGTCGGCGGTGTCGTCGTCGTCACCAAGTTCTGGAATGACCAACCCACGTTCGGCGAGGGTTGCACGCAAGCGCCGTCCGGTCGACCCGGCGGTCCCCTGGACCTGGTGCGCGGCGAGCGACTCGACCTTTGCGTCCACGTAGCCGGAGACATCAACGATGCGGTTGGTGGGTTGTCCGGCGCGGGCGACCCAGTACATCCGACCGCGAATGATGTGCGGTGCCAATCCGGCAGACAGGTGTTCTGGGTAGTCCTTGTCCAGTCCGGCCATCCACCTGGCGGCTTCGACCGCCTGGCCGGTGACCCAATGGTCGGGGTTCTGTTCCGCGGGTTGGGCGGGATTGAAGGTCATGACGATGTCGGGTCGGAGAAGGCGGAACAGGAAGACAAGTCGTGACCGGAGTTCGGCGACCGAGACGGCGTCCAGGAAGTGGTTCTGGTACCCAAAGTTGAAGACGCGCCGGATGCCGAGGATGCGGGCGAGTTCTTCAGTCTCTCGCTCGTTTGCGAGGATCGTCTCGCCGACACTCGGTGTGGGACCGCACTTGTCATCGTTGGTGGTCTGGATCAGGTAGGCGGTATAGCCGGACTCCCTTACCAGGCGGGCGATGGTCCCGGACCCGAAGAATGACAGATCGTCTGAATGTGCCTGCACGACGACGATGACGGGCCCGGTCGGGGCACTGATCGGTTCGGGCATCGTGATCGGTTGGCGCTCGGTCGGTGCGGTGTATGGATGTGCTGGCGCGGGCCATGCGGGAAGATTGCCAATAGGGGTGCCGTGCCGGTCGACATGGACGGGATGTGGGCTGGATGCCTCGCCGGCTGTCCCGGCAGGTTCGTGTTTCCAGATGGTCACCGGGAATCCTCCTGTGCGGGCCGAGGCAGTCGACGCCAAATCTGGGCTGCATCGTACTACTGAGTGTCATCACGGTGACCTGCACGTGGTAGGTTGGATTCACAATGGTTCGCACCGGACTTGGTGCCTGAAGGGACGAATGATGGCAGGATCGCACGTGATTGACTACCGGATCGTCGGGGACGACATGCAGTTGGTCGAGATCACCCTTGATCCCGGCGAGACGGTCATCGCCGAGGCGGGTTCGATGATGTACATGGACGGGGATATCTCGTTCGAGTCGAAGATGGGTGACGGAAGCAATCCCGGTGGTGGCTTCATGGGCATGCTGATGGGCGCGGGAAAGCGTGTGCTTACCGGCGAGTCGCTGTTCATGACACACTTCACGAACTCTGGGCGTTCGCGTCAGCGGCTGGCCTTTGCGGCGCCATACCCGGGGAAGATCATTCCACTCGACCTGCGCGCACTTGGTGGGGAGATGATTTGCCAGAAGGACGCATTCCTGTGTTCAGCCTTCGGCACGGAGATCGGGGTGGCGTTTGCGCGGAAACTCGGTGTCGGGTTCTTCGGGGGCGAGGGGTTCGTCCTGCAACGCTTGCGGGGTGACGGACTGGCATTCGTTCACGCGGGTGGCACGCTTGTCAAACACGAACTGCACGGCGAGACGCTCCGCCTTGACACGGGATGCCTCGTGGCGATGACACCGGGCATCGACTATGACATCGAGCGGGCGGGCAATCTGAAGTCGATGATCTTCGGTGGCGAGGGCCTCTTCCTTGCGACCGTGCGGGGACACGGAACGGTGTGGGTGCAAAGCCTGCCGTTCTCGAGGCTTGCCGAACGGGTCCTGGCGGCGGCGCCAAGCGGTGGCGGGCGGTCACGGGACGAAATCGGTCCTGGGGGGCCTTGGGCGAATGTTCGAGGACAGGTGACCGTGGCCGGGTAGACGTGGGTTGCCAAACTTCAGCGGTTCTCGGTTTGGCCTGTCTCAGACACCAGGCGTGTACGGTTCGTTGGCGGTTCAGAGTATTTGACATCACTTCGTAACCGAAGTAGATTGCCTTCCCGAAGGCTGTTTGGAATGAGAAGCGCTCGTGCGTTTCCTAAGCCGTCGTTTGCCACCGTCGGGGGACGGTGAGGGGAGGGTTCACGAGAATGGAACGTCGACGACTACTGCAGCAGAGTGGGGCAGTCTCTATTGGTGCGTTGCTTGCGGCGTGCGGTGAGGCAGCACCACAGGCTCCAGCGGCTGGTAAGCCTGCCGATCCAACCAAGGCACCCGCAGTCGCGGCACCCACGGCTGCGTCTGCTGCGGCACCAACCACCGCTGCTGCCGCACCTGCTGCTGCAAACAACAAGATCATCACCATGGTCGACAAGACGTGGGCAGATCTTGGGATGCTTGACGCTACCGTTCGATTCAATCAGGAGCGTGCCGATCTCGGGAATGTCACGCTAGAAGAGACCGCGCAGGGGTGGGACACCAAGGTTCTCGCCCAGATCAAAGAGAAGAACCTCCGTTGGAGTGGGCACGGGTACGCGGCCTTCTTCGATTCATTCAAGTACATCAAGGCGGGCCTGGTGGCGCCACTGGATGACTACCTAAAGACCAGCAAGGTGGCATGGGGTGGCAAGCAGAAGGAGTCGTACTTCACGTCACGGATCTACGACGCCCTTCAGTTCCAGGGCAAGCAGTACTTCATTCCCATGAAGGCGAATGTGCATCTTGTTGGCTATCGCGAGGATTATCTCCAGATGGCTGGCTACGACAAGTTCCCTGCAACCTGGGACGAAGTCGACAAGATGATGCGCAAGATGAAGCCTCTCCTGGCCAAGGATGAGGTCATCCCAATGGGCATTTCGCGTGACATGTTCCGAACATTCGGCACGATGTTCACGACGTTCATCGAGAAACCTTTTGATGATCAGGGTGTCCTGAAATTCGAGAGCCAGGAGTGGTTCATGCTCCTCGAGATGCTCAAGAAGTGGAAGGATGACGGTTTGGCGCGCCTCGACCCGCATGCCGACTCGATGGATGTCTGGCAGAAGGGCAAGTTCGCGTTCTCGCTCGGATCGCACTCACTGGTGCGCATTGGTCGTCAGGTCTGGGGAACCGCAAAGGTCAAGGGCGCTAACCCGGCACAGGCCAACGCCAGTGCCCCCCCACGGACATGGGTGCACATCGACTCGGGATTCGTCTTTCCGGGTGCACCCAATCCGCAGTTGGCAACCGACTGGCTGTTGTCAATCCTCGGGCCGGATGGAACCATCGCCGAGCGTTGGTGGAGAGGCGTCACGACGTTTTCGGGGCAGCCGGTCCATCAAAACTGGATTGACAAGGTTCTCAAGGACAATAAGGATTTGTCCGAAGTTTACGAAGTGCTGAAACTGGTGCCGAATAGCCAAATAATCTCGCTACCAGTGGCCGGTGCCTACGCCATAACTGAGGCCAAGATGTGGCCTCACCTCGATCGGTTCTTCAAGGGTGATATTGGCATCAAGGAAGCGATGAGCGCGACTCGCAAAGAAGTTGACGAAGAGGTCGCGAAGCAACTCAAGTAGCCCTTGCCTGGCGCCAATCGGTGGGCATGACGGACCACGCGCGTAATCAGTCATGCTCGCCGACTACCTGACCCATCGAGGGAGTGAGTTGATGGCGACGTCTCCGTCCGGAGCGGCGGCCACGGCGTCGGCGTGGTGGCAGGCAGTGCGCGCCCTGCGCCGTGAGGCGTGGGGTGAGAGCATTGCCGGCTTCTTGTTCGTCGGTCCGGCGGTCGCACTCTTCCTGATTTTCAATGCCTACCCGATCATCCGGGGATTGGTAATCGCATTTTCTGATTACCGCTATCTGGTTCCGGATTATGCCCCGTTCAACGGTTTCGATAATTGGCTTGCAATGGCGAATGATCGAGTCTTCTGGGAATCATTTGGGCGCTCACTGCAGTACACAGCAATTTACTTCGCGCTGAATTTCATAATGGCATTCTTTGTTGCGGTACTGATAAGCCAAGTGCACGGCCCTCGTGAGGCGGGCGTGTACCGGGTCATCTCCTACCTACCGGTGATCTTGCCTGCGTCGGTCGCTTTGCTGGTATGGCGCCAGTTCCTCAGTCCGGAATTCGGGTACATCGCAGTGCTTTTGAAGGGACTATTCGGTCCGGCGGTATCCGCGTGGCTTAGGGATGCACGTGCCGTCGTGCCGATTCTGGCAACAATTGCGGCGTGGAAGGCGATGGGGAGCAATGTATTACTGCTGCTTGTGGGTCTTTACAGCATCAATGGTGAACTCTATGAAGCCGCATCGATTGACGGTGCAGGTTGGTGGAAGCGCCTGACTGCCATCACCATTCCCCTTCTGCTACCAACGTTCACGGTGATTTTCGTGCTGGCTGCCGGTGTACTCGGCGAGGCTGAGGCATCGCTCATCTATTACGGGGTGACCGATGCCGGACCCGAGGGTGCAGGTCGATTGATTGGCCGCTACGCCTATGAAATTGCATTCCTTCAAGGTGACCTCCGGTGGGGGTACGCAGCGGCGATGAACTTGACCGTTGGCCTGACATCCATGGGCATATCGGGCTTGGTATTCCGCCTTTTGCGGTCAGGGAGGGTGTGATGTCCGGTCTGTCGACCACGTTGCCACCGCCACGGCCCCGCCCGGTGAGGACGCCAATGTCGATTGCGGTTGGTTGGTTGATCAAGTACCGGGGCGGGCTTTCAGCGCGATTGTTGCTGTGGTTGCTCTTGTTGTACTTTCTCGCACCGATCATCTGGACGATCGCTTCTTCATTGAAGACACGCGCGGAACTTTTTCAGGCAACGCCGAGTTTCATCACCTTAAATCCCACTATTGCAAACTACCAATATGCAATCAAGCGTCTAACCGGTTTCGATCTCTTCTTCCGCAATTCACTCATCGTCACCCTTGGGGCAACCGTTCTGCAGACGATCCTGGCGACGCTTGCGGGTTATGGGTTCGCTCGATTGCGCTTCAAAGGCCGCGACCTGATCTTCTACACCATGGTGATGCTCATCTTTGTGCCCCGTGCGGGTGGACTGATGGCGCAGTACGAACTCATGAGTTTTCTCGGGTTGCGCAACAGCCTATTCGGGCTGATCCTCGCATTCTCCGCTGGGCTGGCGGTGCCAGTCTTCATCATGCGCCAGTCATTCCTGAACCTGCCTCCAGACTTTGAAGACGCGGCGCTGATTGACGGATGCAACCGCTTCCAGGCGTTCTGGTACGTCATGGCGCCGATGGCTACGGGATCGATGATGGTCGTAGCGTTGTTCGAGTTCATCAGGGTCTGGGGTGAGTACCTGTTCACCCTCACAATGATTGATAACCGCGATTTGTTCACCTTGGGCATTGGGATGGCAATGCAATTCCTTGGTGTCTCGATGGAGTTTGGGGAGTTCACCAGCTACGGGTCACAGGCGGCTGCCTTTGTCATGGCATCCTCCCCAGTCGCCATATTCTTCCTGGCGACGCAAAGGTGGTTTGTGCGGGGGTTGATGGAGGGATTGAAGTTCTGACAGATACGGTGCGGATGGTGCCCTTGAGTCGTGCAGATGGCGGCGTAGACTTGTCATAAGGAGGCACGTCATGACCGGCACCACACACCGCATCGACATCGACGAATCCCGGCCCCTGATCCAACAGCCCGAAGTCGGACACAATCGCTGGCACGAGGACATCCGTCCGGTGATCCATGCGCGGTCCGGTGACCGGGTGACCATGCAGACGCGAGATGCCTTCGATGGGCAGGTCACGCGTCAGTCAACCCTTGATGAGATTGCCAAAATCGATCTCGGACCGGTGCATCCTCTCACGGGTCCGGTTGCAATCGATGGTGCCGAGGAGGGCGACCTCCTTGAAGTGCGCGTCGTCGATATCGTCCCGGCGTCGTTTGGCTACACCGTGCAGGTTCCGGGGTTCGGGTTCCTTGCCGATCACTTCCCTGATCCGCATCTGGTGCGGTGGACGATCGCTGACGGGTTCGCCGAATCCGGTGACCTGCCGGGCGTGCGCATTCCCTACCTCGCGCATCCGGGAGTGATCGGGCTGGCCCCTGGTCGTGCACTGCGCGAACGGATTGCCAAGCGCGAGGCCGCCCTGGTGGCACGCGGCGGGTTCGCGATGCCACCCGATCCGGTTGGGGCAGTGCCGGGTGATCCGCTCATCGCCGGACACGCCCTGCGCACGATCCCACCGCGTGAGGTCGCGGGCAACATCGACATCAAGCAACTGAACCCCGGCACCTCGATTTATATTCCCGTCTCGGCCCCCGGTGGCCTCTTCAGTGTGGGCGATGTGCATTTCGCGCAGGGTGACAGCGAGACGTGTGGCACCGCAATCGAGATGCGGTCGGAGTCGACCTTTGAGTTCCACCTGCACAAGGGCACCGCGGCAAGCAAGGGCATCCGGTCGTTCTATCTGGCTCGCACCGGTACTGACGCGGTCCCCTACCGTTCTTCGCCGGGTCGGTTCGTCGCGATCCCGGGCATGCCGATCACTGCGGATGACGAGAACCATGGTGGCGATGCAACCCTGGCGGCCAAGAACGCCCTGCTTGGGATGATCGAATACATCGTGCGTGAACACGGATATACCCGCCAGCAGGCGTACGCGATCTGTTCGGTGGCGGTTGACCTCAAGGTATCGGAACTGGTTGACGTGCCGAACTTCATCGTCACGGCCTTCCTGCCTCTCGAGATCTTCGTCTAGCGCAAACTCCAGTGGTGTGCAGTCGGGTCCCCCTTTCCGAAACGGTCTTGGGCGCTGACAAGAAACTGTTCGTGGGCGGTGTCGAGGTGCCGTCGTGCGGCCAGGTTTGGGTCGCAACCCAAGTCTGGCGCGGAAAGGGAGACCAGGCGCTCGGATACCCGGGATATCGATGGGGTGGATTCCGCTCTGTTCCGAGAGCATCCTTGCCCACTTTTCGCTTGTCGATCCCACGGACCAGAGTGCCCCCCGGCTAGTTCCACTTGTGAGCCCGGATAGGAGGTGTGTGCCGGCGACCTGCACTCCCGGTACCGGACCGGTGAGGCTATCCTGACCGGCATGATGACACCGACATTTGACCTTGTGGTGCACGGCGGGACCGTGATCGATCCGGAGACCGGGACCAATCGTGTCGCCGATGTGGGGATCCGTGACGGACGCATCGCGGCGGTGGGTCCGGCACTGGCGCGCGATGGTGCGGAACTGATCGATGCGACCGGGTGTATTGTGACTCCGGGACTGATCGACCTGCATGCTCACGTCTACGCGGGCGTCACCCCGCTCTCCATTGATGCCGATCCGTTGGCGTCACGAAGCGGCACATCGACGCAAGTTGATGCCGGGAGCGTCGGGGCGGCGACGTGGGACGGGTTCCGTCGGTTCATCGTCGAACCATCGCAAAGCCGTGTGCTCGCGTTCCTGAACATCTCCATCATTGGTCTGGTCGCAATGCCCGAATGTGGCTATGGCCGGTTCGTTGACCCGACGGAGACGGCACGGGTGGTTGAGGCGAACCGCGACCTGATCGTCGGCGTGAAGGTGCGGGCAAGCCGCAATGCGTTCGGTGAGGACAACTCGTTGCAGCCGGTCTGGCACGCCATCGCGGCGGCCCGGGCGGCGCAGGTACCGGTGATGATGCACATCGGTGATCCGCCACCGGTCTTCGAGGAGGGTCTGGCGGCCCTGCGCAAGGGCGACATGGTGACGCACGCGTGGAAGGGGCAGCCGGTGACGCGCCTGACCGAGCGTGACGGTCGGGTCAAGCCTGAGGTAAGGGCAGCCCGTGACCGTGGGGTGCTATTTGACATCGGGCACGGATCGGGCAGTTTCAACTGGACGACCGCGCATCACCTGGCTGACCAGGACTTCTGGCCCGACACGATTTCGACGGACGTCCATATCAACAGCATCCGCCCGCCGGTGTCGATTGACATGCCGGCAACGATGACGAGGCTGCTGCACATGGGCATGCCACTTGTGGACGTGGTTGCGGCCTCTACCTCCCGTCCGGCAAAGGCAATCGGGTGGGGCGACCGGATCGGGTCCCTGCGCCCGGGGCATCTTGCCGATGTTGCGATCCTCGCGGTTGAGGACCGGGAGGTGGTCCTGACCGACTCCTACGGGGTGTCCGAAACGGTGCGTCGGCAGATTGTGGCGCGCACGACCATTGTCGGTGGGAAAGTGATGGCCCGGGTCAGCTAAGCGGCGACGCGGATCTGAGCGCCACCCCGCCACCCCATGTTCATAGTCGCTTCGCTGCGGTTCAGTTCCCCGGGTCGCCGGTGTGTGTCGGCAACCCGGGGCGGTTTCAGTGGGTGAACTTCGGCGTGGTGTCAGGTGCGGCGGCTGCATCCGCTGGGGACGCCGATGCGTGTGCGTGGTCGTGACCGGCATACATGTCGCGTTGGGCGATCATGAGGGCGGCCATGCCCAGAAGCATCGCCCCGTGGCTCCACATCGCTGACATCGGTCCGAATGTTCCGGGCCAGATCAGTTCAGCCGCATAGACCGGAATGGCTGGCACGACCATCGCGGCCGACATCTCGGCACCGTGGCGCCACGAGTGCCCCCGGTAGCGCATCCACAGCACCATCGGGACGATCATCGATAGGTCCATCGCGGTGATTCCACCGATCTGTGACATGACCGATTGTTCGGTGGCAATCACTTCCGTGCCATGCATTGAGGCGTGCATGCCCATGGCTCCACCCTCGCCGAACAGCATGGCGCTCAGCCTTCCCCAGGCCATCATGCCGGCAAACATGGCAACGACCATCTCCAGATAGTGCTGTATCAGACGTTTCATGTCGTTACGGTATCCCATGTGCGTGAACGGGCCGATGGGGGATTCCCTGATCTTGACCGCCGGTGGGAAAGCCGAGTCTCCGGGCGAGGATACGTGACCGTGATACGGTGGCACGCATCATGCCGGGAGACATATTCGACCTTGCGGTGGTGGGTGCGGGGATTGTGGGACTTGCGCACGCACTTATTGCGGCGAGGCGTGGGTGGCGAGTGGTGGTGATTGACCGTGATGACCGGTGCGTCGGAGCTTCCATACGGAACTTCGGGTTCATCACCGTTTCCGGGCAAGGGGCGGGCGACACATGGCGACGGGCGATGCGGTCACGGGATGTCTGGGCGGAGGTTGCGCCCCTCGCCGGGATACCGATCCTCCAGAGAGGCCTTTGGCTTACCGCGCACCGGCCCGAGGCGTGGACGGTCCTTGAGGCGTTCGCTCGCACGCCGATGGGCCATGGGTGTGAACTTGCAGGGGCGTCCGACGTTTGCCACCGGGCACCGGAACTGCGGATGGATGGTGCGGTGGGTGCCATGCATTCGCCCCACGAACTTCGGGTCGAGTCGCGTCAGGCGGTACCACGCCTCGCAAGTTGGCTTGCCGAAGCCCACGGCGTGACGTTCCGGTGGGGTGAAACCGTCCTTGACGTGACTCCCGATGGCCTGCGGACCGTGACTGGAGTGATCAAGGCGTCGCGCGTGGTTGTCTGTCCGGGGACGGTGCTGACCGGTGTGGCACGCACGTGGCTTGCGCCATTCGACCTGCGCCTCACGCAACTGCAAATGCTGCGGGTCCGTCCTCCGGTGGGGTTCCACCTGACCGCACCGGTGATGGGTGACCTGAGCCTGGTGCGGTATCGGGGCTACGCCGACCTGCCGGAGTCGGTCGCCCTGCGGGCCAGGCTGGAGACCGAGGCGGGTGATGCGTTGGCGAATGGCATCCACCTGATCGTTGTGCAAAGTTCCGACGGCACTCTCGTGGTCGGCGATTCGCACCACGACGCCGTGTCGCCCCTGCCCTTCGCATCGGAAGACGTTGACCGGATCATCCTTCGCCATCTGCATGAGACGGTCGACCTGGCCTCGTGCGATGTGGTGGAGCGGTGGACAGGGGTCTATCCGGTGGGTGGGCCGTCGGACGCCCTAGTGGTGGCGCCGGATGACCGGGTGCGGGTGGTGGTGGTTACGAGTGGCACGGGTGCGAGTACGGCATTCGGCCTGGCCGAGGACGTGTTCGGGGGTTGGCGGTGATTGGGACGATTGCGCCTCACCCTGTCTCCCGTCGACCCGATGACCATCCCGTTCCCGGAGTGCGGGCGGTGGTGTTCGACTGGGCCGGGACGGTGGTCGATTTTGGTAGCCGGGCGCCGGCAATGACGTTCGTGGAGACATTCAGTGCGCAGGGCGTGCCGGTGACAGAGGCCGAGGCACGTGCGCCGATGGGTCTGCCCAAGCGTGACCACATCCGGACAATGGGGATGATGGCGCGGGTGGCCGAGGCATGGCGGGAGATCCATGGATCGGCATTTGATGAGGCGGCGGTTGACAGACTGTACGAAGCGTTCACGCCCCGGCAAGTGATGGCGGTGCGTGCGCATGCCGACGTCATCGCGGGCGTGGTGTCGGCGGTGGATGCCCTGCGCAGGCGTGAGATCCGGATCGGATCGACAACCGGCTACCCACGCATTGTGATGGCTGCCATCACCGATCTTGTGGCATCGCAAGGGTTCGTGCCTGACGCGATGGTGTGCGCCGACGACTTGCCGGTGACCCGTCCGACGCCGTTGGGGATGTGGCGATGCCTGATCGAACTCGGGGTGTGGCCCGCTTGGTCGGCGGTGAAGGTGGACGACACCGTGCCGGGCCTTCTGGAGGGACGGGACGCTGGGGCATGGACCGTTGGCATCCTGGCGAGTGGCAACGCGGCCGGGTTGACGCACGCGGAGTGGGACGCGCTTGATGATCGCGGGCGCCAGGAAGTCCGTGATCGCTCGAGTGCTGCACTTGCGAGGGCGAGGCCGGACTTCACGATTGACACGGTGGCCGACCTACTGCCCGTGATTGACCAGATTGGTCACCGGCTGTGGTGTGGCGAACGCCCGGGAGGGTGACAGCGGTCGTGCAATCAGAATCCGGTGCTTGATGGAATGGGGGTCGGTCGCTCCCAGGGCGATGACCGACCCACCGGGGGTAGGAATAGGGGGCGAGGGTGGCAGACAGTCTTCGCGGTGGTAACCCCGATGTGAGTGGGAGACCGGCGTCGGGTGGATCGGGCACACTACCGGGCATGAAGATCGCACGCGTTGAATCGTTCAGGGTTGTGGCACAGCGGGATTACGAGGGAAGTGCCGGATTACGGGCGGCGACCGTCGAGGCATCGGGAAGCTCCCGCCCCCGGGCCCTTGCACGGAACGATGGGCGCCACCTGTGCGTCTATCCAGCACAGGCCGAGGTACTGCTGGTCCGGATCGTGACTGACGACGGATTGGTGGGATGGGGCGAGGCGCACTCGCCACCGATTCCCCGGGTCGCGCAGGCGCTCATCACCGACCTGTTCGCCCCGCAGCTGATCGGTCGCGATCCATTGGCGATCGATGCAATCTGGGATGCCCTGTACGCGAGCATGCGCCTGCGTGGCTACGGCACCGGCGTGATGCTGGAAGCCATTGCGGGCATCGACATCGCACTGTGGGATCTGGCCGGCAAGGCGCTTGGGCAACCGGTCTACCGGCTGCTTGGTGGCCCGTACTCGACGCACATTCCGTGCTACTTGTCTGGAGTGCCTGGGGCGACGGTGGATGACCGCATCCGGGCGGCGCGAGGGTTTGTCGCCGAGGGGTACACCGCGATGAAGCTATCGGTCGGTCGCGGTCCACTCGACGAGGATCTCGATGGTGTCGAGGCGGTGATCGAGGCGGTCCGGGGTGACGCGGATGTTCTGGTCGATGCGCACGGTGTGTACGACGCGCGCACGGCCGTGGCTGCCGGACGGCGGTTGGAACGGGCCGGCGCGGGCTGGTTCGAGGACCCGCTGCCCCCGGAAGACGTGGATGGATATGCAGCCCTGTGCCAGACCCTGGACATTCCGGTGGCGAATGGTGAGACCGAGTGCAACCGCTGGCAGTTCCTCGACAAGTTCCGCAAGCGGGCTGCCGATGTGATCCTGCCCGATGTGTGCCGTGCGGGAGGCATTTCCGAGGGTCGGAAGATCGCACTCATTGCGGACTTGCATAACGTCCGGTGGTGCGTCCACGCGAGCATCTCCACGCCGATTCATTTGGCGGCGGGCCTGCACTTGGCGGCGGCGACGCCGAACTTCCTGTTGTGCGAATACCCGCAGTCATTCCGCACGACCCCCCTCGCCAACGCACTGGTGGAGACCCCATTGCGCCCAGTGGATGGGTTCATGGACCTTGCGGACGTGCCGGGACTTGGGGTTTCGTTCAACCGGGATGTGTTCCGGGAACTCTGCCTCGACGAGATCGACTGGATCTGACGTCGCGCAGTGCTCGGGTAGTCAGGGGCCCCCTCGCCAACCACTCCCATCCCAGGGATTTCCCCGGATCATGGCGAACTGGGTGGACGGGTACGCTCTCCCAGACTGGCCTTCTGCGGATCAGTGCCGTAAAGTAAACGTCTTGGTAGACGTAATTGGCACGCAAGGGAGGACTGGAATAACTATGGCAATCCCACCGCGCTTGATGGCTGACCCGACTAAGGGCGGTGCCGTGTTCATCATCGGCATGCACGTCCATGACTGGGCGCGCCCTACCGATTGGCTTCCGCCCTTTATGGCCATGCCCCGGATGATTCGTGAGTTGGAACGAAACCGGGATCTCGGCATGGTCTCGGCCCGATATTGCCTTTGGGGTCGCACCATTGCCGTCGTGCAGTACTGGAAGTCATTCGAACATCTGGAACGGTACGCGCGGAACGACGAGTACGAGCATCGTCCCGCGTGGCTTGAGTTCTATCGCGCCGCATCGAAGTCGGGTTCAACCGTCGGCATCTTTCATGAGACATATGTGGTTGCCCCAGGTGCAACCGAGTCGCTGTACTTCAACATGCCCCCGGATTTCGGTCTCACGGGGGTCACCGGCGCCATCCCGGTGCACGCAAGGCGGGAGACCGCGCACGAACGGCTGCATGAGTCTGGTGAGCGCGGCGCGCAGGCATGACCGCTTTCTCTCCATCGTTGGGCACCAATCCGTGTCATGACGTGCGCACGGGAGTGGAGGCGGTGGTTTTTCGCGCGACCGTGTAGTGTTTCGGGCAATGCCTATTTTCCTTGACCCGGCCGTTCTCTTCTTTGTACTGGGGTTGATTGCCGGGTTGGTTCGGTCCAATCTCCAGATTCCCGACCAAGTCGGTCGGTTCCTGTCGCTTTACCTGCTGATGGCTCTCGGTCTCAAGGGCGGTTTCGCCATCCGGGCGAGTGGCATCGACCAGACGGTCATCGTCAGTCTCGGGCTAGCCGTGGCAATGGCGATTGCGGTGCCCGTCGTCGGCTATCTGGCGCTGCGGCGGGCGATCGGACAATTCGAAGCAATCGGCGTGGCGGCCGTCTACGGCTCGGTCAGTGCGGTCACCTTCATCGCCGCAACGCAGTACCTCGACCAGGCGGGTGTCCCTTACGGCGGGCACATGGCGGCGGCGATGGCACTCATGGAATCCCCGGCACTCGTGATCGCCCTCATGCTTGCCCATCGGGCGCGACGCCGGTCGGGGACCGAAATGGTTGGGGCAACGTGGCAGGAGGGCCTTCGGCACGCGTTGACCGATGGGTCGCAACTCGTGCTGGTCGGGGCAATGGCTGTCGGCATCCTGACGGGGGAGACCGGCCAGAAGGTGATGGCACCGTTCTCGATCGATCTCTTCAAGGGGATGCTCAGTTTCTTCCTCCTCGACATGGGGACGGTGGCGGCGACGCAACTCCGCAACCTGGCCGGGTCACCGGTGCAAGCCTTTGTCTACGCATTTGCCGCCCCACCAATCCACGCGCTGATTGCGTTGGCGATTGCCCTGGCGGTCGGCCTGCCTCCGGGTGAGACGATGCTGCTTATGGTGCTGTCTGCGAGTGCTTCGTACATCGCCGTTCCCGCAGCGCTGCGCCACGCCGTCCCGGAAGCGACACCGGGCCTCTACGTGGGGTTGTCGCTCGGCCTGACCTTTCCGTTGAATATCGTCCTTGGGATCCCCATCTACGCCGCGCTCGCCCATGAGGCGGCGGGCCTGCTTGGCAGGTGACGTAACCGCTTTTCCTGACGTGGGTGGCCCGCTGGGAGGCGGTTCCCGCTGGGTGGATGATGGAGGGCATTACGAAGGTGGCCGGCGAGGGCGCCGGCGCTCCCAGGGTCACTTGGCCGATCTACTGTGATGCCCCCCCATCCCCTCCCCCTCTTTCGAAGCGACGGCCGAGGGGAGCTGCGTTGATCTCTCGAAGGATGCGTCGCTTTGGGGCTATCCTGCCGGATGTGAAGACGAACGACGTACCTCCGGCAGTATCCCGGGCTACTCCGCCAGATGGCCAGTCCGCTGGACTGCACGCTCACGACTTCCTCCAGAGGCAGGTGGCGTCAATCCGGCCACGACTGGGATTGCCGGACCTGCTCCGGGGTGGGGTGGATCCGGGCACGGCGCTCAGGGATTGGCAGCAATCGCTGAGGGATGCCTTGTGGACAATCCTCGGTATCGATGCAGACTCGGTCAGTCATGCCACCCCGGCTTGGGAGATCATCGATACGGTCCCCGGAGAAGGGTTCGTCAGGCACCAGATCCGGTATGAGGGGGTGCTTGGGGGTACCGGCAGTGCGTTCGTGCTGGTGCCGGGCACAATGTCTGACAGCGTTGCCCCTGGTTCCAATGGTCTCGCCGGCATCGTGGCCTTGCATGGGCACGGGAACATGCTTGGCAAGGAACTGGTGACTGGAACTGGTGCGGATATCAACGGCGCAACGCCGGAGGAACTTTCCGAACTGATCGGTCGCTACCACTCGGACTTCGGCGCACGATTTGCTCGACGGGGTTACGTGGTGATCACGCCGGATGCGCTTGGGTTCGGCGAACGCGTGGCGGACCGTGGGGCACAACATCATCAGGCGATGGGGCGGGTGGTGGAGTACCTCGGCTACACGCACACGGGACTGCGCCTGCTCGACGACATTCGTGCGCTGTCCATCCTGTCGGCATGGCCGGGGGTCGATGCGTCGCGGATCGGGGTGGTTGGCCTATCGGAAGGTGGCAAGCGCACCATATTCGTGTCAGCGTTCGATGAGCGCGTGCGGACTGCGGTGGTGAGTGGCTACTTCACGACCATCCGGCAGGAGGTCGAGGTGTGGAACCGTCTTGGCGGGTGGGATCTCTGCAATACCTTGCCGGGGCTCCTGCGGGTTGCCGATCTGCCGGAAATCGTGGCCTTGATCGCCCCTCGCCCGCTGTTGATCCAGAATGGTCGTGGCGATCCGCTCTACACCCTGGAAGCGGTCGCTGCGGGCTTCGAAACTGTGTCGCGAGCCTATACGGCGGCGGGTGCGCCCGGTTCGGTGTCACTGGACCTGTTCGACGGTGGACACCGGTACGTTTCGGACGGACCAGAGGCATGGTTTGCCCAGTGGCTTCCGGCGTGACTGCGCCACCTTCTCCCAGATTTCGATGCGCTTCATTACCGTTCGGGAGTAACTGATGAGAGAGTTCCGTGTGCCGGGGTTGATCCTGACCGGGTCCGGGTCGTCGCTCGGGATCGGGCGCATTCTCCGGATGCGGGGAGTGCGTCACGCATTCGTCGTGTCCGACTGGTTCATCCTGGCCACGGCTGGTGCGCGCGAGGTCCTCGCTGCAATCGCCGATGCCGGCGTGCAGGTGACCACGCATGACCGGGTGACTGGCGAACCGACGATGGAGATGGTTGAACGGGCGCATCGGGATTGTGCGACCGCTGGTGCCGATGCGGTGATTGGGCTGGGTGGGGGCAGCGCAATGGATGTTGCCAAGGCGGTGGCCATTCTCATGGCGCACGACGGTCCGCTGACACGGTTCGAGGGGGCCGAGAAGGTGCCCGGCGGACGTGTGCCACTGGCGTGCATCGCGACGACCGCGGGCACAGGATCGGAGGTCACCCGGTTTGTGATCGTCACCGATGAGGCGCGTGATCGGAAGATGCTGATTTCCAGTTGGGAGGCGATGCCCGACATTGCGGTGGCCGATCCCGACCTGACGCGCGATGTGCCATCGAGGCCGATGGTCGCGGCGGGTATCGACGCGCTGACCCACGCAATCGAGTCGTATGTCTCGCGCCGGTCGCAACCGATGACCGACCCGCTAGCACTGAGTGCGATCGCACGGCTGTCACGGGCATTGCCACGTGTGCTTGCGAACCCGCGTGACGACGAAGCACGGGCCGAGATGTCGGTTGGGGCGCTCGAGGCTGGGATCGCATTCAGTAACGCGTCGGTCGCCTTGGTACACGGCATGGCGAGGCCGTTGGGCGCGTACTTCGGGGTCCCTCATGGCATGGCGAATGCGGTGCTGCTTCCGGCGGTGTGCGAGTTCTCTCGCAGGGATGCCACGGACCGGTACGCGCGGATTGGCACGGCAATGGGTGTTGGCGACGGATCCGGCGATGGTCGCGACACCGTGGCGGCCATCGCCGACCTGTGCCGGTCTGTCGGGGTGCCCACACTCTCTGACCTCGGGGTTGCCCGGGATGCGTACGACCTGGTGCTAGGGGCAATGGCGTCAGACGCTATCGCGAGTGGCAGTCCGGCGAATAATCCGCGGATTGCCACGGAGGCGGAGATCGTGGACCTGTACCGGGCGGTGTGGGCGTAGGTGAGAGTTCCCCACCACCAACCCCGGCCTCATCGCCCCCGATTTACATACGCTTCGCTTCCACACCCCTCGCTGCGGTCTCACCCTCCCCGTCGCCCCCTTTATTTATGTTTTCGTTCCTCACAAATCCCGCCTGGTTCATATGCTCCGCTACGCTTCGCTTGGCCCTCCCCCGTTGCGACAGGACGGGGAAGCGGTGGTCCGGATCGCGCGGAGATGCCCGCGGACCTGAGAGGTGGCGTCGCGCTCCCAGGATGCTGGGCATTGCCTTGATCTTCAGCACGTCCGGTGGTAGCGTGGTCGGTCGGCGGTGCCGGGAGAGACGGCGGGCCGCGAGGGAGAGACGGACGTGAACCAGTCAGGAGGACGCCGCCTGCTTCGCGGCGCACGCGTGTGGGACGGGACAGGGCGCCCGCCGATCTTCCGCGGGGCGGTCCTCATCGAGGATGGGCGGATCCGTGGGATCGGGCCGGTCGCGGATTTCGAGGGCCTGACCGACGTTGCCATCGATGACTTCCCGGGTGCAACGATCCTTCCGGGACTGGTTGATGCGCACACCCATCTTGTGGGTTTTGGCGACGGCCGGCCCGGGGACGCGCTTCCGGATGTGACACCGGAACTCCTCCTCCTGCAAGCCGCGCGGAACGTGCGGGCACACCTGCATTCAGGGGTCACGACGCTGCGTGACCTGGGGACGCCAGGCCGGATCTCGTTCCAGTTGCGCGAGGCGGCAAGGCAGGGCATTTGCGAATCACCACGCCTGATCCTCTGCGGGCGTCCGATCACGATCACCGGCGGGCACCTCTGGTACTTCGGCCAGGAGGCAGATGGTGTCGAAGGCGTACGCCAAGCCGTCCGGCAGGTGGTGAAGGAAGGCGCCGACGTCATCAAGATCATCGCAACTGGTGGAAGCACGCGCACCTCGTATCCCTACCGGGCGGCCTACACGCCGGCGGAGATGCAGGCGGCGGTTGACGAGGCACACCGGTTCGGCAAGCCAACGGCGGCCCACTGCGTCTCCATCGAGGGCATGACCAACGCGCTTGATGCCGGGGTGGAGACGATCATCCACGGGGTCTTCAAGGAACCCGATGGCACTGACCGTTTTGATGAGAAGGTCGCCGGGCGGATCGCATCTGCGGGTGCGTGGGTGGATTACACGGTGGCCCAGGGTGCAATCCGCTTGCGGACCCTGGAGGCCAAGGCTGCTTCGAACCCTGACATTCCCCTGTCCGCCGCCGAAACGGACGAGATGGAAGTCCTGGTGGCGTACCGGGCGGTGCGTGAGGACCACTACCGGCGGTTGCGGTCGCTGGGGGCGCGATTCGTGTGCGGAAGCGACTCCTCTTGGATGTGGTACCCGATGGGTCACTTCGCCGAGGAGATTATCGAATCGGGTGTATGGGGGTTGCCGGCACTGGATGCCTTGCGAGGCGGGACCTCGTACTCGGCACAGGTGCTGGGAGTTGCGTCGGAGACGGGAAGCCTGGTGCCGGGATTGCGCGCCGACATCCTGGTGGTGGGCGGGGATCCCCTGCACGACTTGACGGCGTTGCGGAACGTGCAGGCGGTCTATGCGAACGGGTCGCGTGTGACCGGAGCCGGCACCGGCCCGGCAATCGATCACGCAGACGATGAAAGCCCTCACCGATGACCGATCGCGGATACACCGTCGGCGTCATCCTGACCGCGCATCCGCATACCATCGCGCACTTGCGGACCCTCGATGTCCTGCCCGACGTCGAGGCAATCCATGTGGCGGTACTGGACGGGCTTGATCTTGCGGCCTTGGACGTGCCCACACGGAAGGTCGTGCGTACCTATTCCTCAGCGATCGCGTCGCCTACTTCCCATCGCGACGGGGCAGTGGGCGTTGCCGTCGCTCCGAATGAGTCAGTGTCGGTTCGCGTTTCCAGCAGTGAAGCCGCGTTGGCCGGGCTACTTTCCGAAGCTGCGTCGCTTGATGCGGTGATCGTGTGCGTCCGGACCGACCTGTGCCCGGCGGTCCTGGATGCGTGCATTGATGCGGGCCTTCCGGCGCTGTTCGAAAAGCCGGGTGCGCTTGATGCGGCAACGCTGCATCGACTGGACGCGAAGGCGCGTGGTGCCGGGATCCCTCTGGGCACCTTCCTGAGTTGGCGCGCGCATCCTGCGGTAGTGCAGGTCCGTGATGCGGTGCGTGACGGTGCCATCGGACACCTGCTTGGCGTCGAGGGGCGGATGATTACCTCTCAGGTGCGCTTCCGCGATCCATCGCACTGGCTGTTCCGTCGGGCGACGGCGGGATCGGGGATCCTGTCGTGGCTTGGTTGCCACTTCCTGGATGCGCTGTGCTTCATGATCGACGACGAGGTGGCGGAGGTCACGGCGTTTGTCGGGAACCGGAACCCGGAGGCCATTGAGGTGGAGGACACCGCCTGCCTGGCATTGCGGTTCCGGGGCGGGGCACTTGGCACGTTCAATGCCGGATACCACCTGGTGGGAAGCGTGCCGGGCTACATGGGTGCGTCCTACGACACCTTCCTTGCCCTGCGCGGGACGTCGGGATTTGCGCGCTTGCCGCTTTCGGACGGTGCATCGGCAACGCTGATGAGTGAGGCACCGGGATGGCGCGAGGGCGGGCGTCGCGAGTGGCGCTACGACTTGCCGGCGTCATCGGCGTACCACGGGGTGCCGGGCGAGGAGTTCGTCCGTCAGTTCCTGAGGGCGTCGCGTGCGCGGACGACGGCACTGGCACCCATCGGGGCCATTGCCCACATTCTGGATATCGTGGAGGCGGCGATCCGGTCATCCGAGACCGGGACGGCGCAACGGGTCGTTCAGGCGCCGCGAGGCTGATCCCCACTGCATCCGGCCGGGTGGTGTGGGGTGAAGATCAGGGGTGATGGGGTTGGTGAGACGCATATGAAGGAGAGAAGTCCATGAAGATCCATCGTGCCGGGATCGTCGGCCTGACGGGCATTGCTGCGGGGGCGCCGCCACCGATTCCGGATCCCGTGTTCGGGCACGCGCACGGCGACAACCATGCGAGTGGCTACGCGCATATCCCCAACGTGACGGTTGTCGGCGCGTGCGACCTGGTGCCGGAACGCAATGCCGAGTTCGTCCAGAACTGGGGACACCGCTGGCCGGAGGCGCGCACCTACACCGATTTCCACGCGATGCTTGCCGAAGCGCATCTGGACATCCTGAGTGTTGTCACGCCGGACCATCGTCACGCCGACATCGTGGTTGCTGCATGCGAGGCCGGGGTGAAGGGGATCTACTGCGAGAAGCCGATCGCCACGACGCTGGCTGATGCCGACCGCATCCTGGCTGCGTGCCGGGCACACGGCGTGGTGCTGTCGATCGATCACACGCGACGGTGGCGCCAGATCTGGCATCAGGCACGCGTGCTGATCCGTTCGGGGTCGCTCGGGCCGTTGCGACGGATCGTGGCGACGCTTGCCGGGCCGCGCGCAATGCTGTTCCGCAATGCCACGCATCTGGTGGACACGGTCAACTTCTTCGCCGAAAGCGACCCGGCGTGGGTGATGTCCGACCTCGACGACACCCATTCCAACTATCCGCCCCGGTATGCGGGTGATGGCGGGCGTGATCCGGCCACCGACCCTGGGGCAAGCGCGTACGTGCGGTACGAGAATGGTGTGCGGGCCTTCATCTGCGCAAACAAGGATGGACTGGCGCGCTTTGAACTGCGATTGGACTGCGAACACGGGCGCATCTCGGTGGACGATTCATCGGGTGCTGCCGAGGTGACGCAACTCGCGAGGCCGGCCCCCGGTGGTGGAGATGCACAGGGCGATGCCCGTCCGGTCAAGTGGCTGTTGCCGACGGCACCGGTAGCGACGGGAGGACTGGAGGCCGGACTGCGTGAAGTGATCTCGCACGTCGAGGCGAAAGCACGGGGTGAGGCCCCGGCATCTCCGCTGGTCTCGACGGGCGAGGATGGACGGCGCACCCTCTCAATCCTGCTCGGCATCCTGCAATCGAACCACCAGGGCAACGTGAAGGTCACCTACCCGATCGCTGACATCTAAGGCCGGGCACGGGAGAGGCCTGGTCCGCGGGCATCGCTGCCGGCGTTAGAGCCGAACGGTCCGAGGG
>Ga0209086_10000771_pt1 | contig 26691 bp, 20 predicted proteins | sample M_130207_XF_Meta_FD_187312 | JGI IMG/M metagenome (GOLD analysis project Ga0209086, IMG submission 187312) | Freshwater microbial communities from Lake Montjoie, Canada to study carbon cycling - M_130207_XF_MetaG (SPAdes) (version 2) | ecosystem: Environmental > Aquatic > Freshwater > Lake... | reverse complement strand
AAATCTCCTCTACTGCTTCTAATTCCCAGTTGAGTTTTGATGCGAGTTCTACAATCTTTGACTCTGGCACAGGATGCTCCTTTTGGTTGGTGAAGTAGATGCAATGCAACATATTGAGCATTGCATCAAGGTCGGTTCGTAAAGTCACATCGTTGGGGACTTGATCCTTCTTGTACTCAAAAGCGATCAAGTTTGTACTTTCATACGCCGAACCAAGTTGCCCTGATTCATCTAATGACATAGAGCTCACAAAATTAGGATTTTGGGTCGCAATTTGCATCCATCCCTGGTTCCTTAAAATTTCAGTTCCATGTGAGACAAGCTGTGCAGCGGCTTCTCCTTGAATCTTTTTTAGCCCGTCAGCTCCCCCTGAGGTTGATCCATGATTTAGTGAAAGAAATACTGATGAACCATCTGCCGCAAAGAGATAAACGATGTAATAACCCGTATCAGTCTTGGGCGAAAATTCTTTGTCAAAGACCCTCACCCACGGAACACGTGCATAGTTACCAATTCCATTCCCAACGGCTACTTTCCAATTTGGAACTAAGTGCCGCCTTGATGCCGCGTATCGGCCAGCTTGAGAGGGATTTTCAAATTCAAAGGAATCAGGATCATTCTCAATATCTGTGATTAGGGCGACCAACCCACCTTTTATCGGGCCTGATAAGAGTTTGCCTCTATCAGCCATCTTCTTCGATTCTTTATACTTCCAAAAGCGTTGAAGTTCCAAGACTTTGTTGAGAGCTTCACTAATCACCATATTCTCCTCTTGGCTGCGGCGGGTTTCCACCAATTCGTTTATTTGAAAACCAATTTCTTCTGGTAGAAGAAAATTCGTAAACTGCTGACCTTTTAGTGGAGCAAATTCTTTCAATTGGATTGAGAGATCAGTCTGGCTCCGTAACAACGGAGGATTAATAAGAAAGTCGTATCGGACATCTACTTTCCAGTCACCAAAATTGTTAGCCGATTCATAACACTCGCTCAGGATTGTTCCGACTGCGTATAACCCTGCAGCCGAGCCACTGACCCGAAAAAAGATTCGATCGTTAGGCCGCATTTTTGTTCGGTGCTGATTCGCCGCCCATGGACAAATTTTTGACTGCTGCCAGTCATTCAAGAGGTCGTATTTTTCTGGGTTGCATTGGAAGATCCAACTATTCATTCTCTTCAACTTTGCTCGAAGTGTTTAACAATTTTCATAATCACAAATACGAGGAAATGTCTAACACATATAGAGACGTAACCAGAATGATGTACACACCTGTATTCCTCCTAAGTTTTGGGGAAATAGCTAGGGGAACCTGTTGCTAATACACAGTCTTTAGGATCGCCGAATTGACCGAGCCTGAACTGGCTCCGACCAACCCAGAACAGCACCGGCCAGCCATGCTTCAAACTTGGGGTACGGTCAAGGCAACTACAACGATCGGAATAGTCAATAGCATTTGGAAAGAAAAATCAAGACGATGACGTGCAGGCAAATGGCAGGTACAAGGTCGATTGCATCCCCGTGATGATCTCAGGAAAACAATTCCTTCAAGGTTCTCTTGATAAGCACGAAAGCGACTGATGGAAGTTCGTTCAGATGCTTCATTCGGACAAGTTCAATTGGATCCCGGTTGTCTACGAGCGAGCAAACATCGCTAGCCAATGAAGACTGGTGCAATCATCACCGGAGCAATCATCCCCGAATAATCCCCTTGTGGTTCTGGTGAGGATTTTTACTCATAATGAGCAAAAATCCTCACCAGTTTCACGAAATCACTTGGGTGGCATGCGGATTCCGCCGTCGACCCTGATGGTTTCGGCATTCATGTAACTATTAGTCACGCATTCAACGACCATTGAAGCCAACTCGGTGCCGTAACCCAAACGGTTCGGGAACAACACGCCAGTCTGAAGCTTCTCTTTGAACTGCTCGCTTCCTTCACCTTCACCGTAGATCGGTGTGTTGATGAGTCCAGGAGCAACTGTGTTGACGCGCACGCCAACTGCCGCCAAGTCACGAGCAATCGGAAGGGTCATGCCAACAACGCCACCCTTTGATGACGAGTACGCGGCCTGTCCAATTTGACCATCGAATGCAGCAACCGATGCGATGTTCACAATTGCACCGCGCTCACCATCATTCAAGGGCTCAGTGGTACTCATTGCAGTTGCAGCCAAACGGATGCAGTCGAATGTTCCGACCAAGTTGATCGCGATGACCTTCTTGTATGCGTCAAGGTTGGCGGCCGAATCATACGAACCGTCTTTGCCAACGGTGCGCTGGGCCCAACCAATACCAGCCGAGTTCACGAGCACGCGCAGTGGTCCCATGTCCTTAGCCATTTCAATGGCATTGATGATGTCTTCAGTCTTGGTGACGTCGACCTTGCAGAATGCTCCGCCAATTTCTTTGGCCAAAGCCTCACCCTTGTCGGCCTGCAGGTCGGCGATGACGACCTTGGCTCCCTTTGCGGCGAGAAGACGAGCGGTGGCAGCTCCGATACCGGATGCCCCACCAGTGACAATTGCGCTTGCTCCGTTGATATCCATACCTGCAGGCTAGACAGGCAGACTCTATTTCGCAGAATTTAACGACCAGGGATTGGCCCGAGACCAGAACGCGTATCCGAGAATCGGACCGGCGTCATCGCGGTATAAACCGTAGACCCAGACGCCAACCAACCAGTGATATCAGCCAAAACATGCGCTTGGCCATACACATAGAAACACACTTCACCATTCACCGACAGCGGCGCCACAACTGAGTTCGCAATCGTCTGTCCGCTGACAAAGTTGATATTCGAAGAGTTCGGCGGAGTCGCATCACACGGATACGCAGTCACATATCCGCCATAGGCAGATGCCACCGTCGCATCAACAGTCACGTTCATCATCACTGCAGCTGCACCTAATGGAGGAACACCGTTCGCTCCTGCAATTTGCACCTTCAGCGCACTACCAGATCCATCGAGCACACCCACCTTGGCGATGGGCACTCCTCCACTGCCTGAACGTGTATCAAAGACGCGAGTTGGATTTAATGAGTTGAATCCTGAACCACCAGCGAACCATCCGTTCACGTCGGCGATCAAATCAGCTTGTCCGTACACGTAGAAACAAACAGTGCCGGTCGCAGACACTGGCACGATCACAGCATTTGGAACGGTTTGATTTGAAACAAAGTTGATGTTCGATGCATTTGGTCGCGTTCCACATGGATACGCGGCGACATACCCGCCATATTTTGAAGCACTCGTCCCTGTTGCCGTCACATTGAGCGATACCGCAGAAACCGCACCAACGGATTGACCGATCGCTGACAACACCGAAACTTCAAGTGCAGTTCCGCTGCCATCGAGCGCACCAACTTTTGCAATCGGCACTCCTCCGATTCCACTTCGCGTATCAAAAACTCGAACTGGCGTCACTGCGTTCAAACCCGAGGTGGCACCAAACCAACCGTTCACATCCACAACAACGTGCGTGCCGACCGACGAGGCAATGCAAACTTTTCCGGTTGAATCAACCGGTGCAATGACTGCGTTCGGAACAATCTGATCTTTCACAAAGTTCACGTTTGAGGTATCTGGCTTGGTGCTTCCACACGGCCAGACCGTGACATATCCTTCGGCAGTTGGACCGACCGCAGTCAAGTTCAAACTCACTGCAGTCACATCCGTCAACGGAATTCCCGAAACTCCAAGTACTGGCAGCTGTAAATCAACACCAGGTTCAACTTGTACAAAACATTTCGGCGATGACACCGAACCCGTTCCAAGTTCTAGAGCCCGATCGCGCAACCACAATGCAAATTCGGCTTGTCCAGTTGTATTGAGATGCACACTGTCCGAGAACCAACGATCACGAGGTCCACACATCGTGTAACCATCCCAATCAAGAACACGAAGTTGCGGCCATCGACCAGTCGCTGCAACTAAGGCACGATTTCCTGCAGCAAATGATGCGACTCCACTCACTTTTCGGCGTTCGGACATATTGACCCAACCGACATATCGAACACCTTTAGCAACGAGAGCTGACATCATCTGATCAATTTCGCCGCCTAATGTTGATTGCGTGTCGTTATAACCAAGTTCAACTATTGCAAGGTCAGGACTACCAGTCAGTGAGTTCGCAATTGTGACACCATCTTGAGTAGCCGGTGGACAATTGCCAACAGTGCAGCGGTATGACTCGGTGTTATAACTGTCAGAGTTGAAAACTCGACGCAGAAGTGTTGGCAACTCGCCTGCTCCAGCGTTATCGGCGATGCTCGCTCCAACCGAGTCAGCAATGAATACGAAGTCATCGTTGCTTGATAGATCACGCTTGATAATTCGTGCCGAAATCGACGGTGACGGAAGATCGTAAGCCGACTTGATCTCTGATGCCTTCACATACACCGATTGCGTTCCGTTATAGAACCTGAATCGCACCGCCCAAGCAGGAGTTACACCATAAGTTCCGGTTGAAACCGACGGGTCAATGGAAGTTTCAATTTTCGTAATTGTTGCCAAGCCAAATCGTGCGGCAAATGATTCAAGACTTAAGACTCGAGTCCAATGACTGAAAGGGTTGTAATCAATTTTGTCACCTGCATCATCAACGGCTGGAAAGTTAACACCAGCAGTGCGATCGCCGTTTGAAGATGAGAACTCGGTTGAGACCGGCACCAGCGGTGTTGCGGCACGAACTCGAATCATTAACGCAGTTTCGGCAACAGCGCGATCGCTTCGCCAATCTTCGATAGCGACTATATTTGCAGTCGCCGACGTGCGAGTTCCGGCACCGCCATACACCTGACAATTGCTCGTATCGCATGTTTTTGCATATGCATAGCGGCGATTCTCTAAGCCGCCGCCTTGCGCCAACGCATACGAACGCGCAGCAACCGCTTGTGCCTTCAACGCATTAATTCCTGTGCCGTTACCGCGATCGGCCCATGAAGCAGGCGACTCACGCGGCACTACCCCACGCACATACGACTCAATATCAACATCGTTGACTGTGCGATTTTCTCCTGATGTTCCGTTCGACGCAAAGATGTTTCCCCGATAGTGACGTACTCCACCAGCCGAATCGCACACGCCCAACAAAGAAGCTGCTGGCGTCGCCGGGTCATCTGCACCTGGCACTGAGAAGGTCACCGAGGGCAACCCCGCCGCAGTCGTCACAGTTCCGAGGCTGACCCAACTTGCTAATGAGTCATTAGAAGAAGGACACTCGGCCACACCAGCCTTGCCCCACACTTGATAGGTGTACTGGCCACCAGAAGAACTAACTTCGCGAGCGACCATCGACGTGAAATCACCCGGTGTCCCTCCAACCCAAAACGCGTTCCCGCCAGATGCAATCACCGCAGTCTGCAAATCGTCTTGTGCCGTCAACCGAACTGTCATGCGAGACCCGACGGGGGCAACTCCCATCACAGTGTCCCCGTAGTAGTGATCAAGAATCCAAGTCCAGTCTTTACCGTAAACAGTCGACCAGCCAACCGCACCGTATTGGCTCAGACCTCGTCCATGACCGTTGCCCTGTCCCTCAATCACAATGGCCAGTCCAACGTTGGGGTCACCAGGCGCCGCCCGTGCGGGTGCCATGGGGGTAAGCCACGAGACAGATGCGACCAAAAGCATTCCGCTCATGGCGGCAAGGAGGGTCTTGCGGAAGTTCTTCATGGTGTCTCGAGCCCTCAAACCGTACCGAGCAAAGTCGTCAATATCTGGTCACTAACAGAATAAGTCCTGTTCAGGGTACATTTTTTAGTCAGCGTAGACAGGCTTGAACCGCAATCTGATCGACGAGATCATTCATCGGGTCACCGCTATGACCTTTCACCCACTGAAAGTCTGGGCGTTCAGACGTCGGCAAACTTTCATAGAACTCAATGAATGGCTTCCACAGGTCATCATTGGCGACTGGTTCTTTTTTGGCGTTGCGCCAACCATTGGCCTTCCATTTCACCCACCAGCGATCTTTAAAGCAGTTCACGACATACGTTGAATCACTCACAATGATCAGTCGCTTCATCTCGGCCTGGGCGATCGGCACATTGGTCTTGAGAGCCTCGAACGCCGCGGTGAGTTCCATTCGTTGATTCGTCGTATTGCGTTCGCCACCCGATCCCGTGCGCTCGCCAGATGGCGCAAGTGCCCACGCCCATCCCCCAGGGCCAGGGTTACCGCTACACGCGCCGTCGGTGTACACGACCAAGGCGCGCTCAATAGTGGATGGATCGATCGTGTGACTCATAAGCCGTACATATTCTCACACTCATTCACCATTTGCCGTGACACGCCCGATATCAGGCAGAACCCCTACCAATCGGTAACTCTGCGAGACTATCCCCATGCTCTTTGACGGTTCCGTCCACCAACTCCCCGACACCGATCCCGGCGAAACTCAAGAATGGCTCGACTCGCTTGATGCAGTGATCGATGTTCACGGCAAAGTACGTGCTCGCTATTTGTTGTCGCGATTACTCGAAAAAGCACAACAGAGTCAGGTCAGTTTTCCTGCCACAGTTTCAACTCCTTACGTCAACACCATTCCTCGCGAACACGAACCTTGGTTTCCTGGCGATGAACACATCGAACGTCGTATTCGCGCGTTCATTCGTTGGAATGCAGCGGCCATGGTTGTGCGCGCCAACAAACATGCCGAAGGTATCGGTGGACACCTCTCCACATTTGCTAGCTCAGCAAGCTTGTACGAAATTGGTTTCAATCACTTCTTCCGCGGCAAAGATGACGGCACTGCTGGCGACCACATTTACTTTCAGGGTCACGCTGCTCCCGGCATTTATGCACGCGCATTTCTCGAAGGTCGCTTAAGCGAAAACGATCTTGATCATTTCCGTCGTGAAATTGCCCGACCTGGTCAGGGTCTTTCGAGCTATCCGCACCCACGACTCATGCCCGAGTTTTGGGAACACCCCACAGTCAGTATGGGCCTCGGACCTATTAGCGCGATTTATCACGCGCGTTTCAATCGTTATCTCATGAATCGTCATCTTGATGACACCAGCAATAGTCGCGTGTGGGCATATCTCGGCGATGGCGAAACTGATGAACCCGAAACACTTGGCGCATTGTCACTGGCATCACGCGAACAGCTGGACAACTTGGTCTTCGTCGTCAACTGCAACTTGCAGCGTCTCGACGGACCAGTGCGTGGTAACGGAAAGATCATTCAAGAACTCGAAGCAGTGTTCCGAGGTGCTGGTTGGAACGTCATCAAAGTCATTTGGGGATCAAAGTGGGACAACTTGCTCGCACAAGACAAAGACGGCGTGCTACTCAATCAGATGAATTCAACTGTTGACGGTGAATTCCAGCGGTACACGATCGAAGACGGTAACTACATTCGCGAAAACTTCTTCGGCCCCGATCCGCGTCTACGCCAGATGGTTGCACATTTAAGCGACGACGATCTGAGTGCCCTTCCACGTGGCGGCCACGACTACCGCAAGTTGTATGCGGCTTATCGTGCTGCTGCTCAAAACCTTGGCAGTGGCCGACCGACCGCAATTCTGTGCAAGACCGTGAAGGGCTGGACTCTTGGTCCCGACATTGAAGGTCGTAACGCAACTCACCAGATCAAAAAGATGAATGCCGAACAAATTCGCACTCTTCGTGATCGTTTGCACCTCAATGATGAGATCCCCGATTCAGCACTTGAGGGCGACGTTCCGCCGTATTTCCGTCCCAGCGAAGGTTCAGTTGAATATCAGTACCTCATGGAGCGTCGTCGTGCATTAGGTGGATCCATTCCCAAGCGCATCGTGCGTGCTCGTCGTCCGCTTGAACTTCCTGCCGACACAGTGTTCAGCGAACTCGATGGTGGGTCAGGCGAACAATCAGTGAGCACCACGATGGGATTCACACGCTTGCTGCGCAACTTGGCTCGTGACGAAAAGTTTGGTTCACGCGTTGTGCCAATCATCCCCGATGAAGCGCGCACGTTCGGCATGGACTCGTTGTTCAGAGAACTCAAGATCTACGCGTCACAAGGTCAAAAATACGAACCTGTCGACCATGACATGTTGCTGTCTTATACCGAGTCAGCCGATGGACAAATTCTTGAAGAAGGAATCACCGAAGCCGGCGCGATGAGCAGTTTCATCGCGGCCGGTACGTCCTATGCAACTCGCGGTGTGCCATCAGTCCCGTTTTACACGTTCTATTCAATGTTCGGTTTCCAGCGTGTTGGCGATCTCATTTGGCAAGCAGCAGACAGCCGAGCGCGAGGCTTTTTGCTCGGAGCAACTGCTGGCCGCACCACGTTGATGGGCGAGGGATTACAACACCAAGACGGACACAGCCTCGTGTTGGCTTCAACCGTTCCTGCGTGCCAGTCGTACGACCCCGCCTTTGCTTACGAAGTCGCCGCAATCGTTAAGCATGGACTGAATCGCATGTACGGCGATGCCAAAGGACCCAATGGTGAGGTCGATCCCGATGTTTTCTATTACCTCACGTTGTACAACGAGAACTACATCATGCCCGCACGCCCTGCCGGCATCACCGATGCGCACATCGTGTCTGGCTTGTACAAGTGGCAGGCCCCGCCGACTGACAGCAGTATCAAACTCAACGCGACCGTGTTGTTTAGTGGATCAGCACAAGGTGCAGCCATCGCTGCCGCCGAAGAATTGAAGACACGATTCAATGTTGGTGTCGAGTTATGGTCGGCAACGTCGTACAAGACATTGCGCGAAGATGCTTTGGCTGTCGAGCGCGATAATCGTTTGCATCCCAGTCACCCCGACAAAGTTGCTCGCGTGACCTCGTTGCTTGGTGGATCGACCGATCCAATTGTGGCAGTCACTGATTTCATGAAGATCGTGCCCGAACAGATCGCTCGATTTGTTCCGGGTCGATTTTTTACAGCACTCGGAACCGACGGAATGGGTCGCAGCGATACTCGTGAAGCGTTACGCGCTCACTTCGAAGTTGACATGCCCAACATCGTCGTCGCCGTGTTAGCAAGCTTGGCGCAATCAGGGTCCGTTGGCGCCGACGTTGTTGAAGGCGCAATTACTCATTACGCCCTCGACCCCGCCCGCACCGACCCCTACATCGTCTGACCTCATGACTGCACCAGACAATCCTTCCGACAGTCACGAATACTTCGCGACACGCATGGCACCAAACGCGGCCCGTGCTGAAGTGTGGCGTCACGTTGCCAAGTACTTATCAAAGTGGATTAATCCAAACGGCGCACTTCTCGACCTTGCTGCTGGCTACGGCGATCTCACCGGAGCCGTCAATGCCTCGCGACGAGTAGCGATCGACATTCATCCCGACTTGGCAACACTCGTGCCAAGCAATGTTGAAGCCCATGTCGGCGATGCCACCGATCTTTCGCGTTTCGCGGATAACGAATTTGCCACTGTCACTGCGAGTAACTTTCTTGAGCATTTAGATAACGAATCAATCACGCGTTGTTTGTCTGAAGTCATGCGCGTCCTTCAACCGAGCGGCCTGTTGATTCTGATTCAGCCCAACTATCGACTATCGGCCAAGACGTACTTTGATGACCCAACACATGTCACAATTTTTGATGACAAGTCGCTGGCTGCATGCGTCGTGGAGAATGGCTTCACTCTTGTTCGTACCGAGACTCGTTTCTTGCCGATGACACTGAAGAGTCGACTGAGTTCTGGACACAAACTGGTTCCGCTGTATTTACGCCTCCCCTGGCGTCCCTTAGCGGGCCAAATGTTGCTCATCGCGCGTAAACGTGCCATATCTGGCACTTCAGAGGCCCAGGAAACTAGATTAGTGAATTGATACGAGCGGCGAAGATATTCACGCCAAAGTCAGCCGCCCGCAACTGTGCAGCACTCGACATCTGTGATCGTAATTCTTCATCATTCATTAATTGACGGGTGAATGACTGCAACTCGTCGAGAGTCTTCCAATGAAATCCGTCGACTCCGTGGCGCACAATTTCAGCCGGCCCCGCTGCCGCAAATACAACTGGCACTGCCCCCGCAGCCATCGCCTCGACCACTGCGATTCCAAAATGTTCGAATCGCTCGGGATGCAACTCGGCATCTTCGCCAAATCCGCCGCCGTGCCAATAGATACTCGCAGTTGCCAAGGTTGTCTCAACAAGTTCGCGAGGCGCATTCAAATTCACCGATACTGGCAATCCAATTGCACCGCGACGAATTGCCAATGCGTATTCGCGACTTGTGCTATCGGCCCCACCCACGAATGACAGTTTCCACGAACCGACTCCTTCACGAGAAGAAAACATACGTGTAAACGCTTCGAGTAATTCACGTTGCTTCTTTGAATGTCCAAGCGAGGGATCAAAGAAACGTCCAATTGATGTAATGAGTTCAAGCTTCTTGCCTGGCTTCACGGTCGTGCGCACCGGAGGATACACAATTTCGCTCTCGGCATCCCACAGTTTCTTCACCCAGCCGGCGGTGTATCGCGAGTTTGACAAAAACTTGGTGTACGACTTCGCCCATGACTGATCAATCACTCGACGCTGCAGTCCGCGACGTACACCTTCGAGACGACTAGGAAATCGCGGCGCCAACTTCATTGCGCCTAAACCCGTTCGAGCCACCGCATCGACCGCTTTACGACGAGAAGTCACGGGCGGCTCGGGGAAATGCACGTAGTACAGACCAACAGGTGCCTGATTGACCGCATGACTTCGATAGGTGCCATTGATAAATACATCGAAGTCGGCACTCGCTTCACCAGCTTCTGTGTCGTCAACAACTTTTCGCCACGTACATCCACTGAGATCAACTCCAAGTCGGGCTCGCGTCGCTTCAATACTTGGCTCTTCCGGTCCGAGCAAAGTGACCTCACAATGCGCCGCCAAAGTTTCAGCAATCGCACCACTCACCTGCTCGCCACCACCGTAGGTGGCCCAATACAAATTGTAGATCGCAACTTTGGGACGAGTCACTTTGACACTTCCCACTTCATCAATGATTGGCGTGAACAACGTCGGTCCATCAACCAGCGATCACGCAACATTGCCGGCACCAAAGACACATACGACTTCAAGACTCGTCGTCGCATCGCAGCCTCGGGGCGTGCTGGCATACGCAATGTCAACGGCCGCAAAATCAAGTGCCGAACATTGATGATGACGGTTCGCTTCAGTTCTCCCAATCCAGATCGCACCGCCAACCACAATGGTGCATTCTTTACTAACACGAGCAAGCGATTTCGTTCGGTGTAAAAGCGGAACGTGTCGCTGCCGACTCCAGATGATTGTGCATGGCGGTGACGCACCAACGCTCCAGGCGCATACATGTAACGCCAACCTTGCAGACGTCCGCGCCACGAAAGATCGGTGTCTTCGTAGTACAAGAACAAACGCTCATCAAAAACACCAACAGCGTCCAGGTAAGCCTTCTTCAACAAAACTGCGCCACCACACCAGGCAAAGACTTCGACTACTTGTTCAAATTGACCGCTGTCACGTTCAAGAAATCCACGATCGCCACCAAACCCACACTCAAACAAGTTTGAGCCGACATTGTTAATCACGTCGAACACATCGCTACCGACACGCACATCAACCCAAGTAACGATCGGCTTCTTGTCGGCGTAGCCTCCGCCGACAGTGACTGTCACTTCATCAATATCTGACCGCAATGTGACGGCGCGCTCGGTTTCAGCTGACAACCTAAATGACACCACTTGCTCAACGCGTTCGTCCGGTCGCGTCTCGCTAATGCGCAGGGCTCCCCGACTTTTACTCCAGCGAGCAAACTCTTCACCACGAGTGGGGTCAAACCCAACCGGTCCATGAAAACCTTCGTCAAATTGCAAACGATCATCACAACGCTCACCATCAATGCGAATGCCCGACACGCAAACTCCGACAAGTCGGTCGTCTCCGCCACCAGCAATAGACGTTTCATAAACCTCTAAATTGATTCCGGTAAATCGATCAGCAAACAACATCTTGGCGCTCGCCGCTCCTACATCGAGTCCCATATCAATTGCTTCAACTAAGGCCCTCAACCAACCTGCTTCAACCGCGGCGTCGTTATTCACTAACGCCACATGGTCGTAATCGTGAAGTAGTTGACCGTTTGAGCAGGCAATTGCTTGAATGCCCAAATTGCATCCACCAGTAAAACCCAAGTTGCGCAACGGCTCAAGAATGCGCACGTCTTGGTATTGCGCACGAACCCTTTCGGTCACATCGTCAAGTGAACCGTTGTCAACCATCACGATTTCATAACGATCTTTGGGCCATTCAGTTCTCAAGAGCGATTCAATGCAATCGAGAGTCATCTGTCCGCCATCAAAAGACAAAATCACGATGCGGACAAAGGGAAATTCGAAACTCATAGCAACATTCACCCTAATGAAGTCGCCTGATGAATTGTTGCCGCTTCAAACTCATGTGACCGATTGACCCATGTTGTCAGGGCTTTGCTGACATCACTAAATGTCCACGCATGAGAAAGAGCTACCGATTCTGCAGATGCGATATTCCAAACGGTTTCTTCATAGAGCAACTCGCGTGCGTGCTGTTCAATTTCTTCTATCGAGAATGATTCTTCGCAGCCGATATCACAGATGACAGGAATTCCTCGTGAACGCAAGTCGTTAACTGCAGCCGACCGCTCGCCTCGGCCGCCATTGGTCCGCAGTTGAATCCCCAAAGATGCCGACCGTAATGTTCGGTCGTACTCGTCATCAGATAGCCGACCAGTGAAACTCACTCTGGCAGCCATTCCTAATTTCTCGGCCAAAGTCATGATCTGTTCTTGAATCTCGTCAGATGCTTCGCCCACGAAAAGCAAACGTGCCTTCATTCGGGCTAACGAATGCACCACTTCTTCGGGGCGCTTGCTTACGTCAATCCATCCGACCGCAACAACTAGTTGCTCGCTCGGCCATCGAGTGACTGGTTCACATATTTCGTGCGCCAACGGCAGCACCAAAATCGGAACGTCGGCTCGAATATCGCGAATCTTTCGGGCGGCTTCGTCGCTTGACACGATGACCGATCGCGCGTGGCGCAGTACTGGTTCTAAGAAATGAATTCCAACTGCATGGTAGTCCTCTGCATCAAGCAAATCTTGCGGCCATAACTGTTCAGACACATTGCAGTCGCGCAATTGATCTCGCATGTAATCGTCGGCCCATTCACGCGAACCAGACTGATGGCCAATACCAACATGACAGCCAACAAGAGTTGGTTCATGCAACCAGACATGGCAGGCATATTCAGAAGCACGCGCAACCGACATTGCGTGATACGGCGACGAACCTAACGAGACAATCAGATGATCAACATCGTGCCGATACCAGTACCGGCCAAGCCCAGCCGCAGAATGACAATCATTCACAGCAATAGAAGTACCTGAAATATCAACGTATTCAATGATTTCGGGCAGGTCATGATTCTCATGCCACGCATTCGTCAAGCGCGCGTTGTAGGTACCAATACCCGATGGCGACCCTGCCATTGGCCCCATGAGACCGATGCGGTCTGCCACAAGCACAGGGCCACGACGACCTGAGCTGCTATTCAGTGCTGCAACAGCGGCTCGTCCAACGTTTTGCCATGTCCAACGTTGCGTAGCACGCCCTGCGGCAAGCCTGAGCCGCTCACGATGTTGTTCATCAGTCAGTGCCCATTCAATGGCTCGTGCGATGTCAATGACATCACTGGCGTTGAAGAGCGCCTCTTCACAATCAATCACTTCGGGAAGCGACGAGTTATTTGAACAAATTGTCGGGCAACCGCATGCCGCAGCTTCAGCAACCGGCAAACCAAAACCTTCTTCAAGCGACGGCATCACCGACAGCCGAGCCGACTGATACAGCGCAACCATTTCATCGTCGGTCACGGTGTCGGTAAAGACAAAATCGCGATCTGTCAGCCCAACAGAATGAGCAACGTCGCGCCAGCGGTTTTGCACAATGGGTACGGCGGTACAGGCAATGACTAGTTGATGTGACTTTCGAAGGTCACCAGCAATTGAGCCCCAGGCTCGAATCAAACCATGGGTATTTTTGCGATCGTCACCGCCGGTGACTGCAACGACCAAACCTCGCGATGTGTCAACACCTTTGTCCATGAGACGCTGCAATCGCGATGCCGCAACCGACCCTTCGCAAAACTGGGGTTCAACAGCTGCCCCAACAACGTGAATTCTGTGGCGATCAAATTTTAGAACCGACGCACTTGTATCAGCCGAAAAAGTTGAGTTGGCCACCATCGCGTCAAAAGTGCGCACGAGCATGGCTCGCAATTGAGATTGGCGCAGCGCGCTTGCGTCGGTTAGATACTGATCTGGATACCTATACGGAATGACATCGTGCAGAACGCCGACAACTCGCAAGCCGGCCTCGGTAATCATGCGTGGCACAACATCGAGCGGTATGGGGTGCAACATCATTTGCGTGCACATGAACCACGTGTCGGCCGATGCAGCACGTACCGTAACCGGTTCAAATGGTGCTACGTGCAAGGAAGGAATCGCATCCAACCACATCTGCTCATCTGCCAGAGTTGCATTCATCACCGTCACTGCAGCGCCAGATTCATGCATCGCGCGCACCAAACTAATGGTGTATCGCCCGACCCCTCGGCCTCCGGCAGTTGGATGAGAGATGACTCGCCCGTCAACGAGAACCTGCGGCTGGGCCGTCATTGATCAGCCCTGGTTCGGCACAGACAATTGGTCAAGGCGTTGTTGCATCTGAGCGATTTGACGCTCGATCACTTGCGCCGCGCCAACTGCAGTGTCGGCGTCAAGGCGAATACGCTCGGCGTAGCCCATAAACAAAGGAAGCGATCGCTCTGAACCAGAACGAATGTCATGGTTGAGGGACTGCAAAATATCGCTCATCACCTGAATCTGATTCCGCATATCGGCGACTTCGGCTCGTAAGGCCCGCACATCTCGCCCAGTAATGCGCCCCACAAGGGCCCGAAGAATTCGCACATGCCAATCCTAACCGTGTGACACCTACGGGATCACGAGTTACCCCCGCCGCGTGCCGCCACCCATTAGCGTAAAGTGCAATGTCATCTGACCCTCAGCAATCCCCCTCTCAGCGAGTCCGTCAGCTTTTGCGGCCCCTCGCTCGACGAGTTGGATTGGCATCCGCTGAAGGCGCATGGTGGGAACTCGGCTTCAAGCCATGGGTGAACCCCAAGACAATCTCTACCGCCGTCGCAGTGTGCAATATCTGCCACTGGTCGGGCGACGAATTCATCGGTCCCTATCACACCGAAATGGCCACATGTCCGCGTTGTGGCAGCGTGGCACGCGATCGCTTCTTGTTGTTCTGCTTCTTGTCACGCCACGCCTATGCCAAAAACCTGCGAGTTCTTGAGACCAGTCCGCGCATGGGTGCCGGCTATCGCTCAATGATGCGACGCTATTTCAAATACACCGCGAGCGATTACGACTTGTCGGCCCACGAGGGCGACATTCAGATCGACCTTCAAGCCATGGCTTTGCCCGATGCGTCGATTGACATTTTGCTCACACCACATGTACTTGAACATATCCCCGACACTGCAAAGGCACTCAGCGAGATTTACCGAGTGCTTGCTCCTGGCGGACGCATGTACCTGCAGGTCCCGTTGTGTTACGGAATCACCCATGTTCCATCAACTCCCGAATTTCATGCCGACAACACGCCAGTGTTTTTTAACTTCGGCTGGGATCTCACTGACAAATTGCGTGCGGCCGGCTTTACCACAACAGTTTTAGTGACTCAGGATTTCGCCGACATGCTGAGTCATGTCACCGAATGCGCAAGTTCAAATGGTGATGGTTTCAATACTGAAGACCTTGTTGCCCTGAGCCGACCAACAGACTTGTCACCAGTTGCGGACAAATACATTTCAAGAGTCTTCGGGTTCCTGCCTGCGTATCACTTCGTCACATGGGAATGCATCAAGCCCAACTGACCCACAACTATCGATCAGATATCGATGGTCTGCGGGCACTCGCAGTTGTATCAGTCGTGCTCTTTCACGCCTTTTCGTGGATGGTCCCTGGTGGTTACGCCGGTGTAGATGTCTTCTTTGTCATTTCTGGCTATCTCATCACCACAAATATTTTAAATGGCCTGAACGAGTCAACCTTCACCATTCAAGGGTTCTATCAACGTCGTATTCGCCGAATCTTTCCAGCGCTCGTCACGATGCTCACACTGGTCTATGCATTTGGTTGGTTCGTTTTACTTGCGACTGAATATCGGCAACTTGGAAAACATGTTGGTTCGGGCGCATCATTCATTTCGAACATTATTTTGTGGCAAGAGTCTGGTTACTTTGACACGTCTTCAGCCGTTAAACCCTTAACGCATTTATGGTCGCTCGGAATTGAAGAGCAGTTCTACATCGTGTGGCCATTGCTGTTGTGGGTCATCTTTAGACTTCGCTTGCATATCCTCACGTCGACCGTGGTGCTGGCAATGGCTTCGTTTGCTTTCGGTCTCTGGAGTTTGAACGACGATGTCGTCGGCGCGTATTACTCACCTATCAATCGCTTTTGGGAGCTGTTGATTGGTGCAATCTTGGCCGCAGTCATGCTGAAGCGCACTTACGGAGACAAGGCAACCAAGTGGCAACAAGCCGGATCAATCGTCGGGCTCGTGCTCATCGTCTTCACCATGTTTTCACTCGACGGTCAGAGCCAATTCCCTGGATGGAACGCTCTCGCTCCGACCGTCGGTGCTGCATTGATGATCGGCTGTGGCCCACAAACGTTGACCGCTCATCGCATTTTCTCGTTACGAGCGATCGTCTGGATCGGGCTCATCAGTTTTCCGCTGTATTTGTGGCACTGGCCCCTACTAACTTTCGCCCGCATCATTTCGAGCACGACGCCAACCGCTCAAGTACGTGTTGCTGCGGTTGTGCTGTCGGTCGTGCTGTCGTGGGCTACGTATCGACTCATCGAAAAGCCACTTCGCTTTCATCCACGAGTCAAAGTAGTCACTGGTGCTTTGGTCGCATCAATGATCGCCATCGGACTTATTGGTTACGTCACTTTTGAAAAAGGCGGCATTGACAGTCGCGAGATTGTGCAGATGAACCCCGACGTTCAGACTGGCGACGAAGGGGGTTCGAACGGCTGGGTTCAAGACACGTGTGGAATCAGCGACACAAAAGTTGCCGATCTTTTCGCTAGTTGCCTTGAAGACAACCGCGATACTCCCCGATTTGCTTTAATTGGCGACAGCAAGGCCGAGGCCTTGATTGGTGGCTTCATTCGTGCGTCAACAGAAAGCGGACGTTGGTTGCTTATGGGTGGAAACTCCGACAGCGGAGTCCCAGTGCCACTCATCTCTGATGCTCCCGAATTCGAGCGCTTCCAAAAGCTCGCCCGAATCGCTGTTGATTCCGTCGCGAATAATCCCGACATTGATGTTGTGGTTTTGCAAGGCGCCGTTCGTGCGATGTTTGGTATCGAGGACGAAACCTCGTTTGCCTCGCTACCTGAAAGTCCCTACTACGACATTGTCACCGAAGGATTGCGCAACAGCATCACCATCTTGACCGAAGCCGGCAAGAAAGTAGTTCTATACATCGACAATCCTCCTTTGCCCAATCCCGAAGATTGCTTACAACGCAAGACAACGATCGGTGTTTTGAACCGCCTCTTGGTGAAGCCAAACCCACTGTGTGAGATGCCCATTCAAACTTTCATTGACCAAACCGCCAAGTACTATGCGATGTTCGAGCAGTTAAAGCAAGAATTTCCAAGTCAAGTTGACATCTTTGACGCAACCGAGATTTTCTGCGGATCCGAAGATCGTATTTGTCGACATGTTCGATGGGAGCGCTTCATGTACAGCTACACCGATCATCCGTCCGACTACGCAGCGAGAATCATCGGAGAGAACCTCAATCCATTCCTCGAATCCCTCACCCCGTAATTCGCCGGTGACTCAGTATCGGCGCACACGATCTCGTGTTCCGTCAACAACAATTATTCCGCCACTAGTTAGGACTTCGTTGTGAACGACAGAAATCGAGTTGATCCGATCCAAAATTGTTGCAACTCGATAGTCGCCAAATCTTCTTAGAAGAATTAGCGAAGGGCTACGGGATGTGTCTCGTTCAATCAATTGTCCAAAATCAGTATCGCGGGATATCAGTACCCTCTTTTGACTGAAGGCAAGTTTGAGAATTTCGTAATCAGGCGAAGACCTCAAACCCAACTCAGACACATGGACTGCGTCGTGCACGACACCAACTAATTCACTCGCCAATCTTGGTGCGAGATTTTCGTCAATGAGGAAATTCACGCAATGCGAAGTGGGTTGCCATGTTCCTGCAATACCTCAACGGCGTACGACAGGGCCTGGCGAATATCCTCAAGTTCTAAATCAGGATGATCTGCGAGAAGTTCTTCTTCTGACATGCCGGATCCGAGCGATGACAAGATCGTCGTGATCGGAAACCTCATTCCCCGGATACACGGAGCACCAGCCATGATGGCCGGGTCACGGGTTATGCGGTTGAAGAACATGAGTTCATATTAGGGCATCGATGTGGCAAAGAAAACAACCAATAATGGGCGATCTGGTCTGGCGAAGTGGCAGATTTCCTCAGTTATTTCCGACCAGATCGCGGGGCGAAACGCATGCGGAGGCACATCGCAATCATTTGCAATCCCAACTTCATTGCTTTGCTCTGCGAACCCGTCACTGAACTTTCGCCCACACGTTCTTGATACTTCACAGGCACTTGCACCATTGACATTTTCTTATGTGATGCAAGCAGCATCATCTCAAAACCAAACGATGACTCGTTACCCACAAACGCTTGTGACATCTCATCAATCGCCGAACGCTTCAACACTCTGAAGGTGCAACCAACATCAGACAAATACACCGTGTTGTACAACACCTCAGTCAGTTTGGCGACTGCCCAGTTGCCCCAACGCAAGAACCAACCCATGTTGGCGCCCGACAAAATGAACGTCTGCACTGTGCGTGAACCAAACACCACATCAACATCGCTCGTGAATGGCAACAACTTCAAGAGGTCGGCTGGATCAAAAGTTCCATCGGGTTCGCAGACGCACACCAAGTCAGCATCAACTGTCTCGCGTAGCCCTCGACGAATCGCCGCTCCATAACCCTGCGTCGTTTCAACTACTTCGCGTGCCACTGTAGGCGCGACTGCCGGCGAAGTATCGGGGTGAGCATTGTTGTTGACAACCAAGATGTCATCAACAATTCCGAGGGCCTCAAAGCCGCGAATACATTCAGCAATCGACAAGTGCTCGTTATAGGTCGGCAGCACTACTGCCAGCCGTTGTCCGTTCCACATGTCGTATTCGCTTTCGTTACTCGGGCACTACAGAGTGCATCAATGGAAGATACAGGACTGCACCACCAACTTCTCGCCGTTCGTACTCTTCGACAGGTAATCGCAATGCACCAACCTGTTCATCGCCTGGCAAAAAGACATAGGCAACATCAGATGGATACGCCCCCATCACTTCTACCTGGGTGTCGTTAAAGCGCACTCCCCACGGAAACTGCGGTTGCCACGGGAAGATAACGCCCCACGGATGTCCTGCGACTGCGGTGACGACTTTCCGATCACTTTGATATTCGATCGGCAGCGTTAACCAGTAATTGCCCGCTGCATACGAATACTCTTCGGCAACTAACACGTCAACGATTGCCTGAACATTGGCATTCGGATCGTCAACAACATCTGGTGCGTAATTCTTTACCCACGGGATCAAAAAGACTCCAACCCACAAAACTCCGGTCATCACCGGCGCCACGTATCCCGTGAATTGCGACCACTTGATCAGCACAACCAACGAACGCAACCCGACGACCAATGCAATGATCAAAAACGGAAATCCAACGATCGCGTAACGACCGTCATCAACGAATCCCATGTTGCTGAAGAGCGCCAAGATTGGCCAACACAACACAGTTGGCAGAGCCAATACCAAGCCTCGAGAACCTAAACGTGCAAGCCCGAATACACCCCACACGATGAGTGCAAGAAGGACGATGTGTATGACGACCGATACTGAACCCCACAACCATTCACCACCAGGATTACGCAACCCGAAAGCGCGGGGCAACAACCCACTAAAGAATCGACCGAGTCGCGTTACCGCTGATTCAGTTGCCGGCGCCGGTTGCGACAGCGATGGCCACGAGTGGCGCACATTCCAAAACAGCAACGGGATGTTGACGAATACCGCAGATCCGACTGCCGGAACCCACCACCCACGAATTTCTCGACGATGCACCCAACAGGGCACCAACATCAACGGAAAAGCCACCGCTATAAACATCGGGTGTGAATAGAAAGCCAACCCTGCCCCGGCCCCTGCAAGCATGACCCAACGACGATCAAGTTCATGATTGGTCACGATTCGAGTTGTTGCGAATGCAGTCAATACCGAAACCAGCAATCCAAGCCCGTACGCCTCATATGCGCGAGTCGACAACAGCATCAGTGCTCCGGGCGCAACCCACACCATTGATGCCGCCAACAATCCCCATGAGCGACCAACAAAACGCTTCGCCAGCATGTACATCAATACGGCTGCGCCAGACCACCATAACGACGACAGCAATTTCAGCGGCACAACATGCGCGCCAAAGATCCACACGAATGGCACAAAGAAGTAACTATCTAGAACTGCGGTGTAGCCAGCCCCACGAATGACCGTCGGTAGGTCACCACGCAAAATCGCCAATGATTGCAAACCTGTATAGGCCTCGTCGGCATTCATCATTCCAGCTGGAGTTCTCAACAAATGCAAGCGCATCATTAAACCGAAAATCCCTACGATCACAGCACCAATTGTCAGTAGCCGCGACTTGTTCATAGGCCATGCCTTTCAACGCTCGTTGCCCAGTTTTCTCGAGCAGCCAACACATCAAGCGGTGTTTGCTGAATGATTTCCAAACCAGCACGACTGAACTTCCTTCGTAATCCCTCAACAAATGGTCGGGCACTCAAGGCAACGCAAACGCGATCGCGTGGTTGCGCTGCTGCCGATGCACCAGCCTGTTCAATCATTGCAATCACCTCGTTGTCAACAACAGAGTCGCCAATCAAGATCAATGTTCGTGATCCACACATATGGTCTCGGATGCGGGCCAAGTCTTCACCAGATAACAAACGAGTCGGTTGCGATTGTAAGACTTCAGCCCACTTTGTTCGGAAGATCTTGCGTGAGCGCTCAGCCAACGCAACTCGACTTTCGGTTGCCGTTGCATGAGCATGCACCACGGGTCGATCAACCACTAACCGCGAAACCAATCCACGCGATCTCGCCGTGAACGCCAAGTCTGGATCTTCAAAATAAGCAGGCGCATACACCGGATCGAATCCACCCAAAGAATTGAACACCGATCGACGAGTCACCCAACATGCCGCTGACGCGTAATCAACATCTCGGGTAAACATCATTTGTTCATAATCAAATCGCAACTGCGTCCCACCCACAGCATCGCTTCCACCATCGGCGAACATCACTTGTCCAGCTTCTTCGACGTATCCGTGTGCCGACAACAACGGAGGTGCAGCCACGAACACAGCCAGATCAGCAAGCGCCGACAACAGCGGTTGCAACCATCCTTCGCTCACCACGACATCAGGGTTCAAAAAGGCAACAAATTCGCCCTCAACCTGCTTCACTGCGAGGTTGTTGGCCGGCCCAAATCCGATATTGCTGTCAAGCGCAATCACGCGCGCCCACGGTGCACGCTGCGCAATTTCTTCGACTATTGAACCGCCGTCCGAAGGTTGCGTCACAACAGTCATATCAAACGAAATATCACCTGCATGACGCTGCACCGACTCAAGTAACGAAAAAAGTTCAGGAGTCGGCCCGTACGTGACGGTGATGCAACTCACATGCGGCATGTCAGCCGCCTTGCATCACACCGCGAGTGCCGCTGATTGACCACTCGGCTGGAATATGAACCGTGCCCAAGTCGTAAGCCTTGTACTGACGTACTTCAAAGCGCACGCGTTTTTCCCAATGGTCGTACGGGCTCATTTCGGTGTGGTCGGTCACGGCCACGGTGAGGTCGTACACACCCTCAAGCAACGGCACCGAAGGTATTGCTACTTCAACGCTGGCCGGCCCTTCAACGAGTCCCATTGACTTGCCGTTGCGTCGAGTTGAAGAACCCCACACCGGATGCCCAGCAAGCGTGTCGATACGCACAGTGACAACCGGATCTTGGATCGGCATATGAGAAGTGAGTTCAACTCGAATCTTTGCTGGCTCCATAGTCGTTAAAACATCAAGAGGTTGATTCGCTTCATCAAGTAACTGCACGGCAACGATTTGCGCCTCACCGCTGCCCCAGCGTTGACCAAGTTCGCCTTCAACGCGGGTTGCCTGGTGGCTCTGGCCCTGGTAAGCCGAAATCACTTCTCCGGCAACACCAACCATTTTCAATTCGCCTTTTTCAATCCAGGCAACTTGTTCGCATAACTGTTCAACAGATGCCAAACCGTGACTCACAAAGACAATCGTGCGACCTTCACGACGAAACTGCTCAATACGTTCAGCACTCTTACGCTGAAAACTTTCGTCGCCGACCGACAACACTTCGTCAATGAGCAACACTTCAGGTTCAACGTGTGCAGCAACAGCAAAACCCAATCGCACAAACATTCCCGACGAATAGTTTTTGACCGGAGTATCAATGAATTCTTCGAGACCAGCGAATTCAACAATGTCCGAAAACTTGTCGGTGATCTCTTTTTTGGTCAAACCCAAAATTGCGCCATTCATAAAAACGTTTTCACGACCAGTGAGTTCTGGGTGGAACCCAGCACCTAATTCAAGAAGAGCCGAGATACGACCTGTTACCTTCACTGAACCTTTATCAGGGGTTAAAATTCCTGTGAGGCACTTCAGCAGCGTGCTCTTACCCGAACCGTTCGACCCGATGACGCCAAAGGTTGTTCCGGTTGGGACAGAGAAGTCAATCTCGCGAAGTGCCCAGAATTCTTCATAGCGGGCCCGGCGGCCCCGCAAAATGGCAGCTTTGAGATATTGGTTTCGCTCGTGATAGAGGCGGAAGTTTTTCCACAGTCCTGAGACAACAACGGCTTGGTTTGACATGCTCAATCATTCTTGCCGATTTGGGTCGTCAACTTGTGCCAGGTGACCACAACCAGGCTTGGTTCACCAGCAAAACTGAAGTACAGTTTGACCGTTGACTGCCAATTCAGTCTTCTTTACGAAACCGTGGCAGACGAAAATGACTACTTTTATTGATGGAACTCTTCCGGTTGTCGTCATCCCCGTGTTTAATGCCCCCGATGAGACCATCCGTTGCTTTGAGTCGATCATCGCCCACACCCCCACCGGTGTTGATGTCCTAGTTATTGACGATTGCGGGCACGATCGGCTGGCTTTTGATCTGCTCGACACGGTTTCGGCTCAGAGTGGACTGAATTTCATAATTCACAAGATGCCCACCAATAGTGGCTTTGTCGTTGCCTGCAATACCGCTTTCGAAATTACTGGTCAACGAGATGTCATCTTGGTCAACTCAGACGTCGTCGTCGGACCCAACTGGTACACGCTCCTCTACGAAGCCGCTCATTCATCTACTGATATCGGCACGGTGACTGCCCTGACCAACTACGGAACAATCGTTTCAGTCCCCCATCGCAACACCCCAACTCGTCGACTCCCGCGTGGAATGTCGGTCGATGAAGCAGCAACCCGTATCGCCAAACGTTCACAACGTCTGTACCCAGTACTTCCGACTGCCATTGGTCATTGCATGTACATCACCAGAAGTGCGCTGAATTTGACCGGACACTTCGACCTCACATTTGTCAAGGGTTACGGCGAAGAGGTTGATTTCAGCCAACGCCTGATTCGCCTGGGCTTGAAAAACATTTTGGCCGACGACGTTTTTGTTTTTCATAAAGGTGAAGCCAGCTTTGGCACTAGCGCTCAAGCAATCAAGGACAAGCACCAGGCAATCATTGATAGCCGATACCACTGGTATGGCGATTCAGTGCGTCGGGCCAGCACCGAGAGTTATTCGACCCTGCCACTCGCATTAGATATCGCACGACATGCTCTCATCGGATACACAGTCGGAATTGATGCAACGTGCCTTGGAAAATATTGGAGCGGCACTCAACAACTCACAGCCCAAATGATCTTGGCACTCGCCGATCAAGACCCACAGCAAGAATTCACTGTTGTTGTTTCAGAAGCGCTTACTCGAGAATTGCGAGAGATTTTTGAAGCTCGAACGAATATCACAGTTCAAGTAGTCGGCGATATTTATCGCGATTATCACCGTCGTTTTGATGTCGTGTATCGGCCACATCAGGTCAATTCAACTGAAGAGTTACGTTGGCTGAAGCGCATCAGCGATCGCGTCATCGTTGGCCAACTTGATCTCATTGCGTATCACAATCCTTCGTATTTTAAGAATGATCACGAATGGTTGACCTGTCGCCAATTAACCAGTTTTGTGCTGAAAGGCGTCGATGGCGTTGCATTCAACAGTGATTTTGTTCGCTGTGATGCCGAACGCGAGGGTTTGCTTAATAGCGGTATTCCTTCGGTCGTTACATATAACGGAATTGATCATCAAAAAATTGGCGCCGATCCTGCACCAATTCAACCGAAGCAGCTCGCCAATCATGAAAAGCAATTCATTTTGGCTTTCGGAGTGGCGTACTTCCATAAAGCGCGCCATTTTGCCATTCAAGTATTGGCCGCGCTTCATGACCAAGGTTGGAACGGCATGTTGGTCATGGTTGGTGCAATGCCCGAAAACGGCAGTTCGTATTCAGAAGAAGCGCGAGTACTTCTATCGGACAAAAATCTTCGCAATCACCTCGTCAACATCGGCGAAGTCAACGAGGGTGAAAAGAATTGGCTACTTACCCACGCGGCATTGGTGTTGAACCCATCAGTTGCTGAGGGCTTTGGATTAATACCATTTGAAGCAGCCTTGAACGGTACACCGGTCATCAGTTCGCGATCGGCAAGCTTGCACGAAGTGCTACCCAACGACGTGAGCAGCATTCAAACATTTAGTCCAACAGAGGTGGCCCAGCAATGCCTTGAGGTCATGAACGATCCCGAAATTGCCGAGTCAAACTGCCGATCGCTTACAAAGCAAGCGTCAACCTTTACCTGGGACGCGAGTGCCACGAAGGTTCGTCAATTGATGGAAATGGCTCTCACCCGCCCAAAGAACCCTCTTGAGGCCATCTGGAGTGCCGGCCCCGACCCACAAACTCTCCAAGCACCTCCTATGACTTTTCCTCGAAGAATCTTGCGGCGCATACGCCGGGGCTAGACCATTCCGCGCCCCCGCAACTCAGTAGGATTAATTGAGTCATGAAAAGTTTGAAAAGAGTCTTTGATTCCCGCGAGTTGTTGTGGAATCTGACTCTGCGTGAACTCCGCACCAAGTATCGCCGCTCATTCTTAGGCTGGGCTTGGTCGATGCTCAACCCTTTGGCGACTGTTGCCATCTATTCGTTCGTCTTTGGCGTGCTTTTTCAGTCCAGCGCCCCCGTCGGCGACCCGAGTGGGCTCAAGGGTTTCGCCTATTTCTTGCTCTGCGCGCTTCTTCCCTGGAACTTCTTCTCATTGATCACCAACCTTGGCATGGGAGCAATCTCTGCCAACTCGGGCCTCGTGCGTCGTGTGGCCTTCCCTCGTGAGGTTTTGGTCTTTAGCAACGTGTTGCACGCCTGCGTGCAGTTCTCCATTGAAATGGGCCTTCTCGCTGTTGTCCTGCTGATTGCCGGCAGTCCATTCTTGCCATGGTTGCCAGTCGTCATCTTGATCAGTATTCTGTTGGCAATTTTCGCTTCGGGCTTCGCCCTAGCCCTCAGCACCTTGTCGGTATATTTCCGCGACATCACGTATCTATGGACGATTTTCATTCAAGTTTGGTTTTTCTTGACTCCAGTCGTCTACGCGCCAAGTGTGGTTCAAGATCGTGCCCCGGCTTGGGCTAATGACATCCTGCGATTGAACCCGATGGGCACCTTCGTCAACACCTATCGAGACCTTTTGTACGATGCCACCGCTCCCTCGTTACCTAGGCTGGGAGCAATGGTAGTTGCGGCCTTCGTCAGTCTGTCGCTTGGCTGGATGGTCTTCAACCGTATGGGTCGCCGACTTCCCGAAGAAGTCTGAATACTCTGTTTTGTAAATTCATTTGCCCGCAATGTCGCCTTTTCATAAGCAATCAAGGCACGATAGGTAAACTCTCCATTCGATAGCAGGTGCCTAAAACGGAGTTGAGCAACATGACAGAGCAACATGCGCATATCACACGCCGCATTACCCATGTCGAAGTTGATACCGACTGGTCAGACACAGAAGCTCTCAAACTTGAAATTCTCAAGTTACGAGATGAGCTCATCGGGGCAATAGTTCGTGAAGGCGAACTACAAGCGCGACTTGAAGCCATCATGGACAAAGATCGCCTTGAATTGGAGCACAGGGCTTTCGAAAACCATGAGAACCTTTTGGCATCTAACGACAGCCTCGAGTATCAAATCAACGCCTTGTTGGATTCGCGGACGTGGCGCATCGGCCGCTTTTTTATGAAACCAGCCGGCAAAGCACAACAAGTTTTACGGGCACGGGGCAAGCCGTGACCACGTCTCCTTATTTTTCCATCGTCACCCCAGTTTTCAATCCACCAATCAAAGCTTTTCGTG
>Ga0209086_10000770_pt1 | contig 26704 bp, 25 predicted proteins | sample M_130207_XF_Meta_FD_187312 | JGI IMG/M metagenome (GOLD analysis project Ga0209086, IMG submission 187312) | Freshwater microbial communities from Lake Montjoie, Canada to study carbon cycling - M_130207_XF_MetaG (SPAdes) (version 2) | ecosystem: Environmental > Aquatic > Freshwater > Lake... | reverse complement strand
GAATTTTCATGGATTTATGTCCAATCTTAGAACTTGTAATAGCAAAAAATACAAAAAATACAAAAATATTCACTATAGATATATAAAAGTTATAATATATAATTCAATAAAATTTAATCATAAAAAATATTATAATGAATGGAAAGATTTTTTAAAATACGCAGAGAATAATTATAAATCGGAATGGAATGATTTTTTAAAAGAAGATAAAATATTGAATAAAAATTTAAAAAATATCTATCCTAATATACATTCTTTCTACAAAGAAATAAATATTATTAAAAATGAAATTTACAAAAATAATCACGACATTCAAGAAGTAATTACAAAATGTTCCTTAAAACACGAGAAACAATGTTACGCGGTATCCGAAAAATGCAAAAAAAGTATTTTGTTGCAACAGTTTATTGAAATAATTGGAAATCATATTTTGTGGATCATGTATAAATTTCTAAAACAAGAAGACATTTTAAAAAACAATTTTGTTATTCTTGAAGGCGATGGGATTTATTTTAAAACAGATGATAAAAGTATTGATTATGATGATTTGATAGTTCGTTTAAATAAATATATCACAGATGAGGTTGGATTTCAAATTACAACAAAAATGAATTCAATGGACGAAACTGAATATCTTTTGCATGATGTAATTGAACAATATCATAATTTAAACGACGTGGAATACGAATACGACGATGGTGACAGTGTGAATGATAACGATTCTGAGGTTGATGATAGTGTTGAGGATGACAGTGAAGATGACAGTGATTCTGAGGTTGATGATGATGAGGATGACAGTGATTCTGAGGTTGATGATGATGATGATGATTTTAATGATTTTGATGATGTTGTTGTTGATGATGATGATGATGATGATAATGATGATGATGATGATGATGATGATGATAATGATGATGATGATGATGATGATGATAGTGATGATGATGATTAGGAAGATGGCAGTAATTTATTATTCAATTGATGCGATAATAAAATAAAAGTTGATAAAATTTTTATAACGAAGTAAAAAAAATTCCATTCTAATGGAATTCCATCACGATTGTTAGTTTATCCTATTTTCTATCTTATTCAACAAATCTTCATTATATACTAACTTTCCTGACGGTCTATAAGTTTGAATAGGTGTATATTTCTTACTATTCTTTATTTGTTGAATAGGTCCTTGATTCACATTTGTATTTTCAAATCCATCATTATCTTCATTATTTTCTTCCTGTATTTTTTCTCCATATTCATTTACTACAATTCCTGTTTTCTTCTTAATTTCATTCCGAACATAAGATGGTACCCAATGATTCCATGAAATAAAAATTGTATTTGGATGGAAGTAACGAACTTGAAAACCATTTGTTTGTAATGTATCCATTAAATAAGCTATACATCCTGCTTGATCATATTTAGGAACACCAATTATTACTTCTGGAACCACAAACCAACAAAATTTTTCATGTATATTGTTTCGTGATGTTGTCTTAATTCTAACATGTATACGATTCAATATCTTTTTAAATAATTCTAATTTATTTAAATCATTTTGTCTCTTTTTCTCGTATAATTCATCTATATTGATTTTTTCTGAAAAATCTGAAAAATTCTCTAATGTAAAAATATTTGCCATTTAATTCAATATGAGAAAAAAAAATACGTTATTTATTTATTATTTAAATAATTATAATAATTATATGACTATTAAACATATTGTTATATCTGGAGGTGGTCCTTTAGGATTTCAGTTTCTAGGAGTTCTTCAAAAATTAGAAAAAGAAAATTATTGGAAAATTGAAAATATTGAATCTATTTATGGAACCTCAGCAGGATCTATTATAGGCACATTTATATGTTTAAAATATGATTGGGAAACTTTAAACAAATATATTATTGAAAGACCTTGGCATGAGTCTATAAAAATAAATCCAAACCAAATATTTAATTTTTATGATAAGAAAGGTATTTTTGATAATGATTTTTTTAAAATTATTTTTAAGCCATTATTAGAAGCTAAAGATTTATCTTTAAATATTACATTAAAAGAATTTTATAATTTTTCAAATATAGATTTTCATATTTTTACTTTTAATTTAAATAAATTTGAAACTATTGATTTATCCCATAGTACCCATCCTGATTTAAAATTATTAGATGCTTTACATATGTCTTGTGCTATTCCTTGTTTATTTATGCCATTTATTGAAAATGATTTATGTTATATTGACGGGGGTGTAAAACATAATTATCCAATTAATTACTGTTTAAAAGAACATCCAAATAAAGAAGAAATTTTAGCTATTAAATATTCCTATAAAACCGATGATGGTAAACCTATGAAAGCAATGGTAAACCCTGATTCATCATTATTTGATTTTATATCTGTTTTTACAATTAACGCAATGAATTATATAAGAGAAACTATTGAAAATGGCGATATAGATAACAAAATAATTTGTAATATAGATTTTAATCTATTTAATTTAGATTTGTTAATGGAAATTTTAAGTAATTTAGAAATAAGAAAAAAATTATTAGAAGCTGGAGAACAAGATGCTTTACAATTATTAGAAAAAAAATAAATTATAATACTGTATTTAAAAATTGTTCCATTGTTGTTTTTGTGGGTTTAGCATCATATTCAATTACTTGATTATCTTTAACTAACTTAATTGTTGGATATCCTTCAATATTATATTTATCCATCAATTGACTTACTTCTTCACTTTCATTTGTACAATTGTATTCTGTAAACATCAAATTATAACCATTTATACTTTTACCTTCATATTCTGATTTTAAAGATTCCCATTCAGGTTTTGCTGTTTTACAATGTGGACACCAATCTACATAAAATAGCATTAATTTTGCTGTTTTATTTGAGTTTTGATCTTTTGGAACATTTTCTCTGTTTGCGTTAAATGCTGTTTTGTTAGTTACAAGATTTTTATATGTATAATAAGCAAAAAATACTAAAAATAATATAAATACTATTAATAATAATGTTTTCCAATTCATTAATCCACTAAATCTATTTAGAATTGATCTATATCCTCCTGTTTTTGTAATATTGTAAGCTCCGGTAATTGGTCTAATTGTAGTAGAATTCATTATATATATTAAATAAGAATAATTTACATTATATTTTAAACGAATATAAAGTTTAAAATATAATATTCTTTATGATTGTTAGAGATGCCGACGGTAAACTAATTATTATTTCAAGAAATGCTTGTAAAACTGAAACTGTATATAATGAAAAATTATACAATATACGATTAGCATATTGTAATAAATATAAAAGTGTTTTTTTACTTAATAATATAAAGAAATCTCCTAAAGATTTTTTATAATAATTATTGTTATAACGAAGTAAAAAAATAAAAATTTAAAATATTTTTCTTATGACTGAGAGTATTAGAATTACCAAAAATGCTGAAAATACATAACTACATGTTATATTTGTTTTTAATGCGTCCCAATTTCCTGAAAACAAAGAAATATTATATTCATTTTTTACTTTGTTATAAAACATATTTGTTTTAGTTAAATTGTAATACAAAGTATATCCTAAAAGTGTAAGTATCATTACTTTCCCAAATATAGATGATATTAAGAAGTTATTAAGGGGCGTCATAATAAATAATAAAATAAGAAACATAGATACGCTTAAACATATACATGTGTTTTTTGTAGATTTTAAAAATTCAATAATCAGTGTTTTTACATTATAATCATTAGAAGAAGATGAGTTCATTAATTTATATTTATATTATAATTTTTTTAATAAATATTATATTCATATAATATAAATGTATAACAAAGTAAAAAAAACTATAAAAAATAGATCACTAAAAAATAAAACAAAGAAACACCGTATTTTTAAAAAAGGTGATTTTTATTCTGGTGATGGATTTTTAACAACAGTTTGGGGACCAAGTCAATGGCATATGTTACATACAATTAGTTTTAATTATCCAGTTGAACCTACTCAGGAACAAAAAAAACAATATAGAGATTATGTTCTTTCATTAAAAAATGTATTACCATGTGGTGCCTGCCGCAAGAATTTAAAAATGAATTTGGAACATCTTCCTTTAACAATGAAAGATATGAAAAATCGTGATAGCTTTTCGCGTTATATTTATAACTTACATGAATTAGTAAATAGAATGCTTCATAAGACATCTAATTTAACTTATTGTGATGTAAGAGAACGTTATGAACATTTTAGGTCACGATGTACTGATGAAAAACCTAAGGTATATAATTTCTCTTATAAGCGAGATAAAAATACGCGTAAAAATAAAGAAAAAGGTTGTACTGAACCATTGTATGGTAAGAGAGCAAAATGTATATTGAAAATTGTTCCTCAAGAAGAAAAAGGAGAAACGATGCAAATTGATAAAAAATGTATAAAAAGAAGGGAAGGTTAGCAAAACAAATTAATAAAATGTATAAGTATCACATGTAACTATATCACATTGTTTATCTAATTGTGAAATACATTTACCTGAACCACGTATTCCAACCTTTTTTGTATCAAAATATTTTTTTACTTCGTTATAATTATTAATATTTACTTGAATATATTTTTTTCCTTGACAGTAGACTCCAATAAATAACATCAGTAAACTGTCTTTGTTAGAAGTTTTTTTTATACGACTAGAAGCAATTATGCCATTAAATTTATAAACACCTTTTAATAGATCTATATCCAAATAACATTCTGGAAAGAAATCATCATTAACCATATCCCAATATCCATATTGTTTTAACTGCTGAAGCGGCGTATAATTTATTATTTTTTTTCTTCTATTGACCGCATATATTGAAACATCATCCTTTTTAAGATTTTTCTTATAAACATCAACGCCGGCTCTTCTTGCTTCATATAAATGAACCCATTTTTTATATGAAGAATCGCAATTATTTAATGTTGATTTCCAAAATTCATATGGATAATGTGCTTTCATATATGCTAGTTTCCATACAAGTTGAGCATATGAAAACGCGTGTGCTTTACAAAAACCATACCTAGATAAGTTTGATAATTTTCTCATAATATTTTTTTTCCATTCATTGTCATTTGATAAATTATCAATTACTCTTTTGAAATCTTCTATGGTTTTTTTGTCTCCTTTCGCAAATCCTCTCCTATATTTATCCGCATCTTCTTCTGAAACTTTACATACTTTAGAAATAATATCTATGGCATCATCATCAAATATAATAATATCCTTTAATTCTTGTAAACTAGTAAAATTGGTATCTATATTTCTCGCATCTTTAGCTGCTGGTCTGATAATAGACAAACAAACTGCTAAATCATATAAACTAGTGGGTTTGAATTTCATTAACGCAATTCTCATTAGAGGAGATTCAGCTAACGTAATTCCTGCGTTGTCTCCATTATGTAACATATCAAATGTTTTTTTATCATAATGGAATTCTTCAAAATCAATTTCTGAAAATTTATGTATTTCATACAATTGTGATAAACCACGACTAGATAATATATCAATCTTGAAATTTTTATCCTTTGCTACTTCATGTTTATTCATTTTAACTTGTTTTATTGATGAACTATTTTTATTTATTAAATTGTCTTCAGGTACACCATCTGGATAATAAACTATGCCTCCACAATGTAGCGAATAGCATTTGAATGTATTATCTAATTTCTTTTTCTCATCATTAATAAACTTTTGTGTTTCTTTTGGCATTAAACTTATTTCTTTATTAATATCATTTTTAGCAATAAATTTATGAATGCCAGCATTTCTTATTGCCTGTCTTAATGCTGATTTTTCGTGATAATGTACATGATTACTAATTCTAGCTACTTTACCTGGCCACTGTAATTCAATTTTTAAAAATACTTCGTCGCGTAAATTATGTGGAAAGTCTAAATCTATATCCGGTAAATTATTTCTATATTCATTTAGAAATCTTGAGAATTTTATATCATTTAAAATAGGGTCAATATGACTTATACCTAGCAAATAACATACTAAAGATGACCCACAAGAGCCTCTGGTAACATGTGGCATATTTTTTGTAATTTTTAGAATTTGTATTGCCTGAATAAGATGATAAAATAGATTTTTTCTTTCAAGTAAGTTCAACTCGTAATCTAATCGTTTATTGTAAATAGGCAGATTAGAAGGAAAAGTTCTAATAAATAATTTCTCAATATCAGACCTAGTTATTAATTGAGAACAAGGATTGCTTAAAGATTCTTGTATAGGTAATGGTATAGGTTTTAATTTTGTCATAGTAAGCGTATTAATTTTGATTAATTTAGTTACTCCGTTAAAAGTAGAATTAACTGTAATATAATTATATTTCCAAGGGAATATATTATTTGGTAATTTAAGATAATCATTTAATTTATTACATATAGCATAAGAATTTTTAGCTTTTATATCAATAATTAATCCAAACTTTTTAAGTCTATTAGCGTCAAGTCTTAAAACACGACCTATAGATTGAACAAATACTTTTGGTGATCTATTTTCAACTTTATCAAGGAATACACAACAATCCAGATTTTTTATATCAGAACCTTCTCTATGTTTACAAGCACAAAATAGAATAGCCTTGGATTCAGCTTGTTTAAAAGCATCATAATCACCAATGACATCTTGTATATTATTTTTTTCACTAGTATCAATACAAATAAGATAATCGCTAAAATATAGTTGCCACTTTTTAGCTAATTCTGTACATAATTCAATCATACCACACCATATAATTATTTTTTTATAAATAATATGAGGTTTTTCTACTAATTGTTTTGTTAAATAAATTATTTCATTTTGGTCAATCATTTGTTCGCATGTAAACCATTTAATTTTGGGCGGTACAATCACATCATCCATAAAAGAATCATAAATGGAATATTGTGATAAAATATTGTCATATGGTTTATATGACATATCTGGAGTGGCAGAGAATCCGATACATTTTGGTATTATATTTGTTAAAGAATTTAAATAGTGTTCATAAAATAATCGTGTTGTTTCATTTATAATTGTATGACATTCATCATGAATTATCAGATTAATAGGCACTTTTATTTTTTTATATTTATCGCTTGAAACTAGATAAGCACGATTAATAATGAGTAGCAAAGGTTTATTCCAATATTTGGACGAATTGACACTATTGTACCAATTATCTAGCTTATAATCTGAAAAGTTAAGAACATTGAATTTTTTTATAATTGATAAGAAATTTCTTTCTTTTATATTATTCATATTGAATTGTTCAATAAGAATAGATTTTTTTTCACAAATCCATAGGATATTACCATTAGGATACTTTTCATTATAATTTTTGATTATATTCATTGCTATCCATGATTTACCAGTTCCTGTCGCGTGAAAATGAATACCGGATTCAAAATCATTGTCTATTGATACTTGAAGAGCCTTGATTTGATTTGGTCTTAAATTGATTGATTGATTCATTAAATTATTATTGTTAACCCAATTTAGTAAGGCTTAGTAATAATTCAATTTTTTTAACTTTTCATTTTTATTTTTTAAACATATCTAAAAATATAACCGCATTTTGTTGATTTTGTTTTACCCCTACAATTATCACTTATACAACTAGAACTTATATGTAATTCTTTAGCACATTCTACAATTGAATTATGCTCTTTTAATATCATCATATTTTGGTCATATTGTATTATTTTTTTTGTACAATTAGACATACCATTATTAATTTTGTGTAAATTATTTTCAAGACAGGTTGCCCATTCTAAATTTGATAATGAATTATTTAATTTGTTACCATCTTTGTGATTTACAAATTCTTTATTTTGTGGATTTTCTAAAAAAGTTAAAGCTATTAAACGATGTAATAAATATAACTTTTTATTAATTGCTATTCTAATATATCCTGAATCATTTGAATAATTAGTTTTAATTATATTTTTATTATTTTTAAATCTTCCTAAATCAGATACAAAATAATTATTTTTACCCAAAATTTCAAATGGTATTTCCTTCCAATTTTCATTGATAATAGATTCATTATTTATGATATACCTCCATCTAAAATTATAAGCAAAATTTCTTTTATTATTAGCAACCGCACAAATTTTTGAACTGACAATACAAATGCTATTTCTATTTTTATCTCTAATTTTACTTAAATTATTATCAATTATCCATAGAGCAGCATGAGAAATAGAATCAAATTTTTCAATTATAATGTTTGATATTTTATCAATCTTATAAACAGGTATGTAATTAAGATTTTTTAGTATTGGTTTTTTATTTAATATTAAATGCTTATTTTGTTCAGACATTGTTGCCCATTCTAAATTATATATATGGTTATTATTTCTAACACTATCAATATGATTAACTGTTGGCTTATTTTCAGGATTTGAAATAAATGTTTTAGCAACTAACCGATGAACACTAGACGCAACGTTTTTTTTGATATTATTTATTAATGAAACCTTTAAATAACCTGAATATGTTTTTTGTAATTTCAATATTTTATTTGTTGTTTTATTCTTAACATTTCCAAATGTACTAACTTCATAATTAGGAAAGTCGTCAATTGTTTTCCATATTTCTTCCATTTATATATTATTATAATAATTGTTTAAGTTATAATACGCTAAATATCTTAAATATTCGTAATTTCTATCTTTGATAATTTTTTTTTCAAATAATAATTTTTATTATATTCTTTTTTCTTATCAGAAGATATAGGATTTTCTTTCATTTTATTTAATAATTCTTCTTTATGTGTCTCGTAATACTTTTTATTTCTTGTTGGCGCAGTATATTTTTTTAAATGAAGTTTTAAATCTTCATTTTCTTTTTCTAAAATCAATAATTTCTCTTTTAATTCATTGTTTTCTTTTTTTATAATATCAATATGTTCCATTTAACTTTGTTATTGATATTATATTCATTTATTTTTAAGTTTGTTTAATTTACATTCCAAAACTTGAAAAACTATTCAAAACTGGAACTGGCATGTAATCTTGATTAAATGAGTTGTAGTTAGGCACTTTTTTACAATCGAATGCAGGCTCAGGACACCTCGAGCACGGTGCACAAGGCGGACACTTTGTTACATCATTATTATCAGGACATTGAACAATTGGTTCAGGACATTTTGGACAAACAGGCGGTACAACTTGCGACTTTAAAATATATAAATCTTCTTGACCAAATGGAATCATACTTTTAGGAATACCTTTAGGTAAAGAGTTGGAATATGCTGATGAATCATAAGTAGAGTATGTACTTCCTTGAGGTCCGTTAATTGTGTTAGTATTAATATATGGATTATTATATGAAGAAGCATAAGGGTTAATATTAGCAAAAGCATTATTATAATCCGATCCAGTTGTGTTAGTATCTGGACTGTATTGATTAATTGTTGAGTCTTGGCTAGTTTGAGCGTCAGCACTATTAGAATAATATAAAATTTTAGAACCATTTGATAAAGTAATTTCAATTGCTTGATTACCACTTTGTAATGTAATTATTTTTGCTGAACCACCATTTGGCCCATAATAGGATTGAACTGATGCTGAACCATTACCACTACTATTAATATAATAAATATCAGTTGTACCATTTTTGTTAGTTATAACAATTGTATTACTAGTTGGAGTTTGAACTATTCTAGCTGTTCCACCATTTGGGCCATAAAATATAGAAGGATAAGAATTACCACTATAATGATTATAATTATCATAATTACTATTACCATTATTGCTGTTACTATTTTGATTTGAAGTATCTGAAGTTGAAGTTGATGATGTTGATGAATTATTTTGCGTAAATGTTACTTGGTTTCCATTAGCATCATTAGTTTGAAAACTAATTGCGCCTCCAGTTTTAGAATAATCGGTTAACATGGCTGTAGAACCATTTGGCCCAGTATATGAAATATAATTTTGAGATGTAAGGTGTTGACCTTGATCAGGTGGAATTTGATTATAAATTATTGCTGATCCATTTGGAGGTGTAACAGTAGCTACACTTAGTCCATTAGTATCAGATGAAATTACAGCGGTTGAACCATCGGTAGCAGTAAAAGTATCAGAATCATATGTATTACTTGAAAATCCTTCCTTTACTACATTATAAAATTTATTACCTCCTAAAAAGGAAAATAAAATAAAACCTAATAATAAAATTACAAAAACTATTAATAATTTACCTTTCATTGTATAATTTATAATGTGAAAAAACTTTTTTATAACAAAGTAAAAAAAATATAGAAACAAAATACAATTAATACTAAATGATATATTTTTTATAACAATTATAATAGAATCAGTCTTGTAAAAAAATTGATTTGTAATTTTTATATTTTAAAAATATAATAATTAGAAATGATACATAGTAATAAAAACTGGATAGAAGCTGTAATTATTGATGATGACGATAAAGGCGACAATATAGGCAATGATAAAGACAATGATGATGATAAAACTCCAATAAAAAATATTGTAATAAAAAAAGAAAAACTATTAAGAAAGAGCCCATCCGTTTTAAGTAAATGTTTTAATGAAGATCCAAATATTATAGAATTAGGATTAGATGAAGCAGGTAGAGGTCCTATGTTTGGAAGAGTTTATGCTGGAGCAGTAATTTTACCTAAAGATGATAATTTTGATCATTCTTTAATGAAAGATAGTAAGAAATTTCATAGTAAAAAGAAGATTGAACAAGTAGCTGATTATATTAAAGAAAATGCTATAGCATGGTCAGTAGAATATGAAGATGAAAAAGTAATTGACGAAATTAATATTTTACAAGCAACACAATCAGCATTTGCTAAATGTATTAAGAATATTTTGAAACAATTTACAGAATTAAATAAAATTATAAATAATGAAGATATACTTTTGTTAGTTGATGGTAATTATTTTAAACCCTTTACAACTCTAAATAAAACAAAAACAAAAATGGAAACATTAAAATATCAATTAATTGAAGGCGGTGATAATAAATATACATCTATTGCGGCAGCTTCTATATTAGCTAAAGTTGAAAGAGATAAATATATTGAGAAACTTTGTTTAGACAATTCTGAATTAATAGAACGTTACGGAATAGATTCAAATAAAGGTTATGGGTCAAAAAAACATATGGATGGTATTAAACAATATGGAATTACTAAATGGCATAGAAAAACATTTGGAATATGTAAGGAATTTGCTTAATTTTCCTTTACTTCTTTGAAACATAATAATAATTTTTTTTTACTTCTTTATATATTATATAAATAAAATGGTAAAAATATTAGTTTTTGATACTGAAACAACAGGTTTACCACCATTTCAAGTAAATGAAGATAATTTTCCTCCTATAAAAAATGGAAATAAATGGGAAACTTGGTCAGAATTTAACAGTCGTTTAACTGAAATTTTAAATGAGAGTAAATTAGAAAAAGAAATGTTAGATAAAGAGCCTGAATTATTACAGAATTATAAGGATTCATGGCCATATATTGTTCAACTTAGTTATATTTTTTTTGATACAAAAAATAATGAAACAATCGTAAAAGATATTTATATAAATCTTCCCGAAAGATTTACTACTGAGGAATATTTGTCTCAAGCACATAAAATTACTAAAATGGCTATAGAATCTGGATTACAAAATATGGAGTCAAGATTGGATATGGATAAAGCTCTTAATGAATTCATTGATTATTTTAATAACGCAGATGTAGTGACTGGACATAATGTTACTTTTGATATGAATATGTTATTGGCTGAATGTGCCAGAACAGAACAAAAAGATTTGTTTGATGTCTTGATTTCATCAAGAGATAAATTTTATTGTACAGCATGTAAAGCAATTAATAGTGTAAAAATATGCTACACATATAATTGTAATAAAAATCCGCCAATTTATAAAATGCCTAGATTAAATCAAGCATATTTCAGAATGTATGGATATGCTCCAAAAGAAGAAGCTTTACATAATGCTTTAATTGATGTTGTAGCGTGCTTAAGAGTTTTTTATCGTTTATGGTTTCAAGGACTTCATTTTGATGAAAATCAAGAAGTACCAGTCTGTGGAATAGGAGAACCAGATATATATTTTATTTTGAAGGATTTAAATCCTATAAATCCAATTGTTAAAATTATAAACGAATTTACTCCTAATGGGATTAATCCTGAAGGTTTAGGTGAAACTGGATTAAAAATATGTGATCAAATAGATAATGATTTATTGGAATCGCAAATGACAGGAAAAAGTATTCAAGAAATAAAAAATGAAAATAATGAAAAAAGCAGATTAGGAAGATATAAAAGAATAACTGGAATAAAATATGTAAGTTTCCCACCCAAAAAAGCAGGTTCTAAAAAAAAATCTTTAAAAAAGTCAAAAAGAAAATCTAAAAACTCAAAAAGAAAATCAAGGAAATATCGTAACAAAAAATAAACATTTTTAAGCAGAACACATTTCACAAATTTCTTCCTGTTTTTTTATATTTTCAGGTTCAATTGTAAACTGTTGTGCTTGATGTTTAGCCTTTCGTCTTAAATAATATATACCAGTTTTTAAACCTTTGTTCCAAGCATAAAAATGCATAGAAGTTAATTTATTATATACTGGATCTTCCATCCATAAATTGAGACTCTGACTTTGACAAATAAACGCACCTCTATCAGCTGCCATATCAATTAAATGTTTCATAGGTATTTCCCAAACTATTTTGTATTTATCACGAATATGATCAGGAATGTTAGTTAGTTGTTGAACTGATCCCTTATTAGCAATAATATTATTTTTAATTTGTTCATTCCATAAACCTAAATTAATTAATTCTTTCATTAAATATTTATTAACAACAACAAATTCTCCTGCTAAAGTTCTTCTAGAATAAATATTACTAGTTAAGGGTTCAAAACATTCATTGTATCCTAAAATTTGAGATGTTGACGCAGTAGGCATAGGAGCCACAAGTAAAGAATTTCTAAGTCCATTTTCAATAATAGATTGTTTTAACTTTGCCCAATCATAACGGTTACTTGGTTCTTTAGACCACATATCAAATTGAAGAATTCCTTTAGAAGCAGGAGAACCTTCAAAGGAAGTATAAGATCCAAGTAAGTTTGATTCTTCTCCTCTAATTGATAAACAATCATATTCTTCTTCTGGTATAAAATTCATAAAAGCAAATCTATCTTTTTTTACTAATTCTTTCAAAATTTTAGTTCTTTGTAAAGCTATTTCATTACTTTTTTCTAAAGCAGCATGATAAATTGTTTCAAAAATATTGGTGTTTACTTCTTTAGCTAGCTCAGAATGAAATGGTATATCCATTAAAATAAAAGCATCTGCTAATCCTTGAACACCAATGCCAATGGGTCTATGTCTCATATTACTTCTCTTTGTTTTTTCAGTTGGATAAAAATTAATATCTATCACTTGATTTAAATTGTTAGTTACAACTTTTGTTATTTCATGAAGCTTATCGTAATCAAATTGTTTTGTTTCTTCGTTTACAAATGCTGGTAATGCGATTGATGCTAGATTACAAACAGCGGTCTCTTTATCGTCTGAGTACTGCACTACTTCACTGCATAAATTTGACGATTTAATAGTTCCTATATTTTGTTGATTAGATTTTTTATTACAAGCATCTTTATAAAGAATATAAGGTGTTCCTGTTTCCATTTGTGCGTCAAGAATTGCGAACCATAAATCACGTGCTAGAATAGTTTTTCTAGCTTTCCCTTCATTTTCATATTTTTCATAAAGATTTTTAAATTGTTCACTATAAACATCAGATAACCCAGGACATTCATGAGGACAAAATAAAGACCATTTACCATTTGGTTCTTTTACTCTTTCCATAAATAAATCAGAAATCCACAAAGCATAAAATAAATCACGTGCTTTTAATTCTTCATCGCCATGATTTTTTCTAAGCTCTAAAAATTCAAAAATATCGGCATGCCAAGGTTCTAAATAAATAGCAAACGATCCATTACGACGTCCAGATTGATTAACATATCTAGCTGTATTATTAAAAACACGTAACATGGGAACTAAACCATCCGTTTTACCATTTGTTCCTTTAATGTAAGAATCTTTGGCTCTAATATTATGAATATGAAGTCCAATACCTCCGGAATATTTAGATATTAAAGCACAATCTTTTAAAGTATTATAAATACCCTCAATGCTATCTTCTTCCATAGCAATTAAATAACAACTAGATAATTGAGATCTAGAAGTACCCGCATTAAATAATGTAGGAGTAGCATGTGTAAAATATTTTTGAGACATTAAATCATAAGTTTCTTTAACAAGAGCTAATGATAAATCATTAATTTGTAGGCTATGAATACCAATAGCAACACGCATCCACATATGTTGGGGTCTTTCAATAACTCTATTTCCATTTTTAAATAAATAAGAACGTTCTAATGTTTTAAATCCAAAATAATCTATAAGATAATCTCTATCGTAATTAATAATAGAATCAATTTCGTCCTTATAAATTTGAACAAAATCCCATAATTGTTGATTAACTAGAGGATAGTTTTTACCATGAATATCAGTAAAATTATATAATTCCATTATAACGTTAGAAAAAAGTGTATCTGTATTTTTTTGATGATTAGAAACAATAATTCTACCAGCTAATATTCCATAATCAGGATGTAATGTAGATAAAGAAGCACATTGTTCTGCGGCTAGTTCATCAATTTTAGTAGTAGGAATTTTATCATATAATTGATCAATAACTTTCATTACAAGTTGTTGATAATTAATTTGAATGTTAGCTTCTTGACCTAATTTTTTGATTCTATTTAAAATCTTATCAAATGCGATTTCTTCTAATTCACCATTTCTTTTCGTAACATTCATAATAAATTTGTCCATGTATAATATTATTGTTAATTAGATTTTAAGTCAATTTTTATAAAAAAATTATTTGGGGTTTTTTTTAAGTTTTATAAAAAGTTTTATAAAAAGTTTTATAAAAGTATAATATATAATGAAGAATAAATTTCACATGTTAGGAAGTATACTATTTTTAATATTAATATTAACATTTAGTTTATATTTAGCTCCCTTTTTAAAAGAAGGATTTCAATCTCCCGGTGATTTTCCAATATCTGTTGATAAACCTATTCTAAACGATTTTCCATTAATAGTAAAAAATGAAACATCACGTGATAATTATAGCGATATATGGTGGCATTATCCAATTTTTAAACTAGGGTCCTATAAACAAATTACAAATAATTTAAGATATCGCTATAATCCAGATGATGGAACTTGTATTCGTGCTGATTTTTGTGGCGCATTATATCATGATAAAAAAAATAACAAAACAAACATAACTGTACCTTTACCACCTGCTGAAGAAGGACCAGGGGCACGTGTTGGTTATTTTAGAGCTGAACCAAATGATTTATTTTATTCAATTCCAACAAATGAAAATATATTATATTAAATATTTAATTCAATATTTAATTTTGCTACAGTTATTTTACCAGTTTCTTTATTGAATTGTAACAAACATCCACTATTAAATGGTTTATCATAATTTTCTTTTTTTGGTTCTCTTTTATTTGGCGCACGATGTTCATAACCAGTAATTCTTTCTTTTTCTACAATTTTCCATAATTCTTCTAATTCTTTTATATTATCTTTAAACCATTGTTTATTTCTACAAACAAGAACACAACTAATTTCCTCTAATTTCCAATAAATAGTTTTCATATATGTAAAATTGTTAAATTCAGGATTTTCTTGATAATATCCAATTGTCTTTTCTTCCCATTCTTTTATATCATATGGATGAATAATATCTAGAGGTTTATATACGTAAAATGGTTTACCTTCTTTTGTATGAAAGTATATTATTTGTCCCTTCATTTTATCACCTTTTGACAAACAAATATTTTTAAATTCATTACCATCTTCATCTTCAAATAATTCTTCATTTGTATCTTCTAAATAACCATTATAATCATTGTATTCAATAAATTTGGTTTCTATAAAATCACATTCATCCAGATCACAAACTTCCATTTGTAACTGCATTTGAATCCAATATTCTTTTTTTGGAATTCCATCTATTTCACGATTAACTATATTTTTTATTTCTAACATTCGTCCATAACGCTGCGAATTTGGGTCAACGTTAATTCCATCCGGCGATGCGCCTACATATTTGTAGGTATCATGTTGAATACAACCAAAATCAGCTACCTTGGTATTGTAAGTGTCTTCATAAATTTTTAAAGACAATGGTTCGTATTTTTGTCCCCAATGTAATGTAGTATTAGTATTTACCAAAACAACCTCTTTTATATCTTCTGAATTATTTACTAGATTCTGATTTAATGGTTGACATTTTTCATAAATCAATTGATTTTTTGTAGATTGATTTTCAAAGGCTTTATATGCGTTTGAAGCAGTTATTAAGTTATATCTAAATTGATACCACTCTTTAGTTCGCTGCTCGGGTTGAGGTTTATTTTTTAAATGATTAATTTTTTCTTTAATTAACTTGTAATCTGGTTGTTTTAAAATAATTGTGTTAGGATATGAACGAGGAGGAATAAAATCTGTAAAGAAATCAGTTTTAGCGCGTTCTATAATTTCTTCCATTTCTTCTTCTGCTTCTTCAGTGTAACATAAATCAGAATCAAAATGGGATTTCATTAATTCTTCAATGTTTTCATCAAAAATATCTTCAAAATCAGGTTCTGTTATAACTTTTGGATTTTCTTTTATAAATTCTTCCATCATATCAAAACATGTTTGGTATAATTCTAATGATTCGTCATCATTGAAATATTTAGGAACATCTTCTACAATAATTTTATCAGTTATATCTATCAACTCATTCAACATTTATATAATATATATAAGTTGTTTTTATACTTATAAACTATTATAAACATATCAATTTTATATATTATTTATTCATCTTTCTCAGAATCATAATCACTTACTTTTGTATTTTTTATAGTTCCTTGTTTTTTTTTTGGAGCAAGTCCTCTTACAGTTGATACACGTTTATCAATATTTTTCAATGTAAAATGATTTAATTGTTTATTATAATGTAATGCTGGAATATCTTTAATTTCACCTGTTTCTTTATTATAATTAACATCTTTAACTCTTTGTAATTTTTTTCTATCTAAACAATCTCTAAAAAAATGAATAAGACTTTCATATTCATTAACAGATAGATCATTTTCATTTTTATAATAATCCGCAAATGATGTTAGTTTCTTGATTTTAGCAGTTTTATCTAGTTTACTCCATGGTTCACTTGCGTTGTTTATTTTTTCATTTTCTAAAAATTTATCTAAATTAGTTAAATCACTGGAAGATTTCGTTTCAGGCCAAGATACGCCATTTAATATCATTGTTTTATATTTTAGACTTTTTAACTCATGACAATCGCTTGGTTGATTTTCTATATTCATTTATACATTATATTGTTTGATTAATTTTAACTTAGTTTTTTATAATAATAATAATTGTAAAACATTTATATTATATATATTTTTTTATATTAGTTTTATAATTAAATGTTTTTTATGTATATAGCTTATGGATGAAAATAAAGATGAATTAAATAAAAAAAAAATAATTATTTATCAAAATAATAATGATAATAAAACAAAAAAAATGCGATTAGAAAAAGAAAAAAAAATGAGAGTTGAAACTAAAACTTGGGGTTTAACTAACAATGACTTAAATCATGAAAAACAACTAACTATTTTAAAAACTTTATTACATGATAATGAAGAAAAAAATAAATATACCTCTATTTTTAAATCGCATATTAAACATAAAATATCTAGTTATAAACAACAAGATATATTAAAGAAAAAATTAGATGAAACCTCATTTATAAATTTTGAAAAAGTAGTTGAATTATTGACGACTTGTGAATTAAAATGTCATTATTGTTCAGAAGACATGTTTATTTTATATGAAATAGTTAGAGAATTAAAACAATGGTCATTAGATAGAATTAATAATAATATAGGCCATAATGATGGTAATTTAGTAGTTGCCTGTTTAGAATGCAACTTAAAAAGAAGAAGAACTAACAAAGATGCTTTTATGTTTACAAAAAATTTAGTAATTAGTCGCGAGGGATTATAGATTGTTTATAAAAAAATTATTAGTTTATAAATTCATTAGTTTATAAATTCATTAGTTTATAAATTCATTATTTTAAAAATTATTATAATAATGAATCATTGGAAATGGAGTAAAGGAGAACCATATTATAAGTCTATTAGAGAAAAACCTGAAACCAAACAATCTTCTATAGAATATGATTCTCCACAAAATGCTATTAATCAATCTTTAGCAGAAGATTCTTTTTTTAATCAGGATTTTACAAATTCTATGTTTTCTAGGAATCAAAGAGAAGATATTGATAATAAAATGGCTGATCGTGAAATGATTACACAAAGAGGAGTGAATCCATTTTTACAAACAAGTTATGTTAATGATATTGTAACACGTGATATGTTTTTAAAACCATTAAATACAACGCAAGGTAGAACAAAAAATACTAACAATTCTGACAATGAAGTATCAAATAATTAAAATCTAAATACTTTTAACACACATTGTATTTAATAATCTATTTGCTAAATATCCTAAGAAAGTATTGAATAGAATTAAAAATGAATTAATAATAAATAATGTATTTACTTTCTTAAAATGCATAATTATAAATGAAGCTATAGAAAATAAACTAACAACAAATAAAATACCAAAAAATACAGATAAAATATAAAAATAAACACAATATTCTCTTGGTAGAGGACCAAAATACTTATTCATAAAAGAATTCATTATATAATATAAATTAATATTATTTTTTATATATTGAATAATTTTATTTTTTTGATGCCTTTTTTTCTTCTGCTTTTGGCCCATCAAATTTTTGTTGTGCGAGTTCTATTGGATCAGCCCTTTTTTGCTGTTGGTCTTCTAGCTCAGCCTTTTTTGCTGTTGGGTCTCGTTCGGGAACGACTTCTGGTATTTTTGAGTCAGCTTGTAGTAATTGTAAATTAGCCTTTGCTGGCTCTGTAATAACCCACGTAACTGCTCCATTTACTCCAGTTGTATTTTTTTTTAACTCAGCCATTGCTTCTTTCATGTCTTGAATATTACAGTCCAGATCTTTAATTGCTTTTATCAAAACAATAAATAATTCCTCATAAGCTATAGTTTCTCTTTTTGACCCACCTGTTATTTCATGGTCTTGATATAACGCATAATCCATTCCTAAATCATCTAATGTTTTTTTAACGTCTTTAGCACGTAATCCAATATGTTTTCTAGGATCTTTTTCGCTAGAATTATTTACTAATTCAAATTCTATTGGTTTCAATTTTTTAATAAAACCTAGGCCTAATTTACAATCTACACTATTTTTTTGGAATGATTCATCCGATGATGTAATATGAATTGGATGAAAAGAATATACATTATCATTTTCTATTCCTAAAATGACTTGATTTGAGTTTGTAGCAACAGTTCCAGCGCCCACACATGTTGTGTTGTTATAATTAAGTATAGTTTTACCATCGCGTGCTCTTCCAGCCCATCTACCTAGAAATGAATTATAACTTCCATTATTAAAAGTTCCAGCGCTAGAACCTACAGCTGTATTATAACTACCAGTCTTATTATCCATTAAAGCTGTATATCCAACTCCAGTATTAGCACTTCCAGATTCTGAATAAATGGCACAATTATGACCACACATAGTATTATAATTTCCTATTTCATTGAATGCTAAAGTTCCATTCCCTATGGCTATATTTTTTTTAGTATTTAAATTAGGAATTTTTTCAGAAGCAACTAAACTACTACTAGTATTATTACCAAGCGAAATATTTCCTTTTAAATTCTTATATTTACTATTATCATTTCCATCCCAATCCTTAACCAAATTGGTTCCAATTCTAATAGAACTATCATTCACTCCAATAGATTGTTTTATGTTTTTAGGATCAGTAATAAAATAGGATTCAATAATATGTGTGTTTTTTAAAGCATCAATTTCTAAATCTTGTTTTAAATTAATTTCTTTTTGTTTTTCAACATCCGTCATTATTAATTGTATTCCAGCTTCTTGAGTATTATTAATAGAATTTTCTTTTTCTATTTCAGTTATTATTAATTTAATTTCAGCTTCTTGATTATTATTAATAGAATTTTCTGATTTCAATTCTTTCTCAAAAGTAGAATCTTTCTTCATAAATTCTTCATGTTTATCATTTAATAAATCAATTTTGTTGTTTATTACTTTTAAAAATTCAAAATCAGAATTTTTAATAAATTCATCTATAGATTTCTTTATAAACAAATCTGGTTTGTCTATATTTTGGATCAAACCAAGAAAAAACTCTCCTAAATCCATTGATTTATTCTCTTGAACGCAAGACTTCATTATAATATACTAAAATAAAAAAAATAAAAAAATTATAAATACAATCAAATAAACAATTCTTATATTTTATTTTATATTTTATTTTATATTTTATTTTATATTTTATAATTAAAACTACTTAAAACTTTAATAATGAGTTTTAACAATGAATAACTTAACATATACAACACAAAATGATTTACTTCTAAAAAATTTACTAAATTTTTATAATACTAATATTGATGGCGAATATAATCCAAATAATAATCTTGATAAAATGTTAAGGATAATTACAGGTGAATCAAAAATATCCTTACGTATTGTAGATTGGTTCGCTACCAACTATGCTAAAAAATATTATACATTATATGTAATTGATCAAAGTCATGATAATATAGCACGAAGATTTAAAGTGTATGACGATTATAAATTAAAATTAAAAGCTTATAGTAAGAAAAGATTTGATCCTTTTTGTAGATGGGAACGTATTAGTATTCCTTATACAAATGGTAAATTTATTGAAACAACAATAGGACAATTAAATTTTTTTAAATGGGCATTAGAGAATAGGGTAATAGAATATATTGAATCAAATTATGAGATGATTGAAAAAGATATGAATAATCGCAATAGTACTTCCAAACGAAAAGAATTAGCAGTTGATAATTCTAAAACTAGAAAAAAACGAGAGGAATTGTCCATATCAGCAACTAAAAGTATAAAGAAAGAAAAGGTAGAAATTGTTGTACAATTTAATTAAAAAAATTTATTTTTGTATTTAATTATTTAAAAATATTATATAATTAAGATTAATGGGTAATAATATACAATCTATGAAAAAAATAAATTTTGAAGATATGCAAACAATTATAAAAAACCCTGAATTATATCTATTAATAAATACTTTATCATTACCGGAACAAAATTGTTTGATAATTAATACAACATTTGCTGAAGAAGAAGAATTAATAATAAATAAATATATGAAACACAATAAAAATATTAGAATAATTATTTATGGTAAGAATTGTAATGATGAAAAGGTTCAAAGAAGGTACCAACAATTATTAACTCTTGGGTTTTATAATATATTTATTTATCCAGGAGGAATGTTTGAATGGTTAATGTTACAAGATATTTATGGTAAAGATTTATTTCCAACAACAAAACAAGAATTAGATTTTTTAAAATATAAACCAAATTCCATATTGAATATTTCTTTGTTAGAGTATTAAACCTTTTTTCATTTGAAACGCCCATTTTATATGAGATTTAATGTGTTGTTCGAATAAAGCCAACCTAAAAATCTTCAAATCCAGCATCTAACCATGCCGAAATACGTTTAGGATGTAAGGCAACCTTCATCAATTCTTCAAGATAAATATCAACCATTTGTTTTTTCATTTTTTTTAAATCCAATTCAAAGATATATGGATTGTGTGATATAAAATACCAACAACTTTTATCTAACTTATCTTGATTTTTTTCTAATAAATTCATAGCATCTGAATTTGGATTTTGTGACAACCAATACAAAGAAATTATATTTTGATTTTTTTCTAATAATGGTATAGTATTTGGATTTGAATTTTTTGACAAACCAAACCAACAAATTTTATCTTGATTTTTTTCTAATAAGTGTATAGCATTTGGATTTTCTGATAATATTCCCCAATCAATTTTATCTATATTTTTTTCTAATAAAGATATAGCATTTGGATTTTTTGATAAACTTCTCCAACAATGTTGATCCAATTTATCTATATTTTTTTCTAATAAAGATATAGCATTTGGATTTGGATTTTCAGTCAAGCGTCGCCAATTTATTTTATCTTGGTTTATTTCCATTAAAGATATAGCACATGGATTTTTTGATAAATAAAACCAATCAATTTTATCAGGATTCTTTTCCAATAAAGAAATAATATTTGGATTTGGAATTTCTGCTAAACGTGTCCACTCAAATTTACTAGTGTCTATCCAATCTAATAGTTTGTATAAAGGTTCTGGTTGGTACATTTTTTTGATATTTATTTGAATATAGATTTCTATTATAATAATAATAATTCAATTTTTTTATTATAATATGGGCGTTTTAAATGAGAAAAGGTGTAAAACAAAATTATTTATTCCACGATATTAAATGCGTATAAAAAATCCAAAGACCAATTCCAACAAGACATTTTGCTATACAATCTAACATATTTATAATAATAATTTTATATTCTATTTATTAAATAAAAACTAGTAATATCTTCAAGCTACGTTACTAATTATGAAATAACTCAAACTCCAATAAATAATTTTATAGATTCTAACCAGTTATCCAATACTTTTGTATTTTCGTAAATATCTATATTTCCATTTAATTCTAATTTTTCTGTTTTTTTTAATTCATTTAATGTATCTAAAAATTCATTATGATATTTATGACAAGATTCCAAATAATGTAATGGAATAACTTCTTCACCTTCACGAGACCTTTTATGAATTCTTTCATAACATTTTTCTGGATCTGTATTTACATATATTGTATATCCTATATCATAATCATTTACAAATTCATCAAACCAATTTAAATAAATTTGATAACAAACATCTTCTATTTTACCTTGATCATATAACATCTTAGCAAACACATATCTATCTGTATATAAACTTCTTTCTGTAATTATTATAAATCTTTCTTCTGGATTCTTTGTTTGTTTTATCTTTTTAATTGTATCCCTTAAAATCTTTAAACGAGATATATATGCCATCATTTGAAAAGCAAATGAATATTTTTCTTGATTTAAATAAAACTTTTTTAACATATTATTTCCTTCCTTATCTTTTATTTTTTCCCAATCATCTACAGGCTCTATTAAAAATATAACATAGAAATTACCTTCATAATGCTTTTTTAAATTTTCCAAAAGAGTTGATTTGCCTGAACCAATATTTCCTTCAATAGATACAATTTCATAATTTACAGTCATTATTATATTTTTTTACTTCGTTTTTTTTACTTCGTTTATAAAATTGTATTTATTTAATATTTATATTTCAATTTTTTATATAAAATAAAATTGATTTATTTAAATTATCTAAACATATAACTATAATATAATAAATCATGGATCTTAAACAAAGAAAATTATCAAAGTCTGAATGGGAATCTATTGAAATCCCTGTTTCTAAAGATGAAATTGAAGTTTTACAATTAATAACAAATGGATTTTCCAACGTTCATTTAAAAGTAAACAAAACAGATTCTATTTTTACATATTTAAAGATAGAATATAATAGTCAAATTGAAGAATTTCTATATGTCAAATATTTTGCCGATAAAATTAAAGATCTCATTAAAAATAATAATATTGATTTTATTAAATTCTCGGCAGATAATTTTTCAAAACGTACAAAATCTTTAGAAAATTCTAATAATAAAATTTATAGTGTTAATGCTTCTAATTTAGTTCGTCTTAAAAGTGGTGACCAAATTCGTTTATCTAGACTTGATAACGATAATATTATTGATATTAAAAAAACTAATATATATGAATTTGTACTTTTCAATAATCTTGAACAAATGTTAATTAATAAAACCAATAAAAAAAATATATGGATGTTTTATTATTATACTCTTAATAAATTAATACAAAATAATGTAGAAAAAGTTAACCGATTTATTAAAGATATTGTTCTAACATTTATTGATAATTTTGAAAAAGATGTTGAGCTGCTTTACATAGTTAATAATTCATTTGATTTTATTGAAAAAAATAATAATCTTTTAAAATACAGCGATTTATATCTTTATCAACACCAAAAAGAAATTTACACAGCTGTTAGAAATCCTCATCCTAAATTAATATTGTATATTGCTCCTACTGGAACTGGTAAAACTTTAACACCTCTTGGTTTATCCGAAAGATACAAGGTTATATTTGTTTGTGCTGCTAGACATGTTGGATTAGCTTTAGCACGTTCTGCTATATCTATTAATAAAAAAATTGCGTTTGCTTTTGGTTGTTCTTCTGCTCAGGATGTTAGGTTACATTACTTTGCCGCTAAAGAATTTACTAAAGATAAACGTAGTGGACAAATTAGAAAAGTTGATAATACGATTGGTGATAAAGTTGAAATTATTATTTGTGATATAAGATCTTATATATCAGCCATGTATTATATGTTAGCTTTTAATAATTCCAATGATATTATTACATATTGGGATGAACCTACTATCACTATGGATTATAAAGAACATGAATTACATAAAATAATTAAGAAAAATTGGAAAGAAAACGTAATTCCTAATTTTGTTTTATCATCTGCTACTTTACCTAAGGAAACTGAATTAACACAAACAATATCTGACTTTCAAGAAAAATTTCCAGGAGCTAATATTAATAGTATTGTTAGTCATGATTGTCGCAAAACAATCCCTTTAATAGATAAAAATGGTTTTACTGTTATGCCTCATTATCTACATGAAGATTATAATAAAATTATTGAAACAGTTCAACATTGTGAAGATAATTTAACATTACTAAGGTATTTTGATCTAAAAGAAGCTTCTGATTTTATTTACTATGTAGATATTAATAATCTTATACGTACTTCATCACTATTTTATAGAAATTTCGCAACTGTAAATGATATTGATATGAAATCTATTAAATTACATTATTTAAAAGTATTGAAAAATATTTCACCTGGTTTATGGACAAAAATATATAATCATTTTAAAATATCTAGAATTAAAAGAATTAAACCCAATAATACCGTTGATCCAAAAGGAAATAATATGTTAAAAAAATCTATGAGTTGTGATATTACTTCCAAAAATAATCCACCATTTATTACACGTATTAATAGTGTTAGCGACGTTCCCCCAATAGAATCACCAGGAAACTCTGGAATCTATATAACCACGAAAGATGCTTATACATTAACAGATGGACCAACAATATTCTTAGCAAATGATCTTCAAAAAATAGCTAAATTCTGTATTCAACAATCCAACATTCCCGTTATTGTAATGAAAGAAATCATGGATAAGATTGATTATAATAATCAAATTAACGAAAAAATTGATCAAATAGAAAAAGAACTTGAATTTGAAGAAGAAAAATTAATTTCTAAAATGACAAGTGGTTCACAAGATAATTCTAAAGAAGCGAAAAGTCTTCAAAACAAAAAAGATAGTAAGGGTAAAACAAAGATTGCTAGTAATTTAATTGGAAGAACTGAGGATAAAAAGATTAATAAAATGAAAGATGACATTAATATTCTTAAAAGTATGATTAAAAACGCATGTCTTGATGATATATTCATTCCTAATAGATTAACACATCTTGAAAAATGGAGTCAAAATTGTAATACACAAAACGCATTTACTAGTAATATTGAAGAAGAATTTATTATATCAATTATGTCTCTTAAAGATGTAGAAGATAGTTGGAAAATATTATTATTATTAGGGATTGGCGTATTTACTGAACATAAAAGTAGCGCATATACCGAAATTATGAAAAAGTTAGCTGATCAACAAAAATTATACTTGATTATCGCTGATAGTGATTATATATATGGAACTAATTATCAGTTTTGTCATGGTTATCTTAGTAAAGATTTGGATTTAACTCAAGAAAAGATTATTCAAGCTTTAGGACGTATTGGTCGTAATAATATTCAACAAGATTATAGTGCTAGATTTAGAGATGATTCACAAATCACTACATTATTTACCAAGTTTGCGTTTGAAGATAAACCTGAGGTAATTAATATGAATCAATTGTTCAACTGTAAAAATATAAAATGGGATGGTAAGGATTATGTAGAATTATTTGATGAAAAAATAGATATTAATAATGATTTTGATGATGAACAATAATTTTATATATAAAATTTTTATTATTTTATTATTTTATTATTTTTTATTGTATCAATATATGAATAAAAATAAAGAAAATAAAGAAAATAATATTAAAATAAGAAATCAAGCAATAATACGTAGTTATATAAATAATATAAAACAAAAACCAACATTGTTACCCACTACTGAAATAATAGATTATATGAAAGATAATTATAATAGTTTTATAAAAGAAAAAGAAGAAAATCTTATTGCTGGAAAACATGAAATAGAATTAAGTAATATTTTTTTAATTCCAGCAGAATTAAATTTACCAGAAAAAATAGCAAATATAAATACAAATTTTAAACAAAATCCTAAAACGAGCTTAGATAAATTATTGGCATATAG
>Ga0209086_10000768_pt1 | contig 26720 bp, 25 predicted proteins | sample M_130207_XF_Meta_FD_187312 | JGI IMG/M metagenome (GOLD analysis project Ga0209086, IMG submission 187312) | Freshwater microbial communities from Lake Montjoie, Canada to study carbon cycling - M_130207_XF_MetaG (SPAdes) (version 2) | ecosystem: Environmental > Aquatic > Freshwater > Lake... | reverse complement strand
ACTTTTGATGCTGGCGTTCGCTGGCGTATGGGCCCTATGCAACAGCACCTGCCTTCAAGCTCAGGTGAGCGATCGCAACATCGAAGAGATCAAGGCGGAGTCTTTGTTGCGCGCCCAAAGGGGCGCATATCCTTTGGGCGGCTTGGATGTTCAAGATGTTCAAAAGGGGTTGGCTTTGATCAAAACCCGAAACCCAGACGAGTGGGCCCAGGCGTGGATGCAAGTGGCTGATCAGTATGTTGAGCAAGCCAAGAGCGCCAAGGACCCCCAAGTGGCCAGTCAATTGTTCAAGCGTGCTTGGCGCATTTATTACTTTGGACAATGGCCAGCACCGACGTCCAAGGGCAAGCAGCTCTCTTACGAAAAGGCCTTGAATGCTTATTTGCAGTATGCAAAAAGCTTTGATCCTCCACTAGAGGTGGTCAAAATTCCGTTTGAGGGCAAAGAGATTACTGGGTACTTGCGCTTGCCTAAGAACGTGCGTAGCCCAGTGCCTTTGATATTTGCCGTCAACGGCTTAGACAGCCGAAAGGAGACGGTTTTTGAAAGCTATTCGGAAATCTTGCCCAAAGGCGTCGGTGTGTTTGTCACCGATGGCCCCGGAACGGGCCAAGCGCCTCTTAAAGTCAGCCCCAACGCCGAGCGCATGCTCTCAGCTTGCATGGATTATTTGACAAAACGCACAGAGATCGATGCCAAGCGAATCATCTTCTCAGGCGTGAGTTTTGGTGCCTACTGGGGGGCCAAAATGGCCATTGTTGAAAGGTCTAGGCTCCTGGGCTCTGTCGCACAGTCACCGGCTGTTGATCAGACCTTTTCAGCGGAGTCCATCCTAAAGAAGTTAAGTACGCCAGAATATTTATTTGACTATTTGCCCGCAAGTCTCAATGTCTACGAGGGGGTGAGCAATTTAGAGCAACTCTTGGCCTTTGCGCCCAAAATGTCCCTCAAGGCCCAGGGCCTGTTGGACAAGCCGACCACCTCGATGTTGGTCTTGGCTGGCGCCAAAGACAGTCAAGTGCTTTTGAGCGATATCCAAATGCTCATGAGCTCTGGAGATCAGCCCAAGGATTATTGGGTCAACCCTCAAGGCGGGCACTTGGGCCGAGAGGTCAAGGGCTGGACCGATCCTGTGATATTCTCCAAGGTGATCATTCCATGGGAGTTGCGCTTGTTGGAGCAATCTGGATGGAAGCCTTTAACCCCTTAAATCAATTTGTAGTATGAACATGACCTCTCAACACCGTTTCAAACAAGCTTGGGCCGCGCTTGGTTTTGCAACTCTTGTCTTTGCTTTGCTGCCCGGGATGGCACAAAGTCAGCCTTATCCCAATAAGCCTGTCAGGGTGATTGTGACTTTTCCCCCTGGGGGCACGCCTGATATTTATGGCCGTATTTTGTCCCAAGAACTCGGCACGCTTTGGAAGCAATCGGTTATTGTGGAAAACAAAACGGGGGCCAGTGGAATGATTGGGACGGATTTCATTGCCAAGTCCACACCTGATGGCTATAACTTGCTGTTTGCTGCAGATGCGTCCATCACGATTGCTCCCAATCTCTATGCCGCTCCTTACAACGCGATCAAAGATTTGACACCGATTGTCAATGTGGCATCTGGCCCCTTTGTGATGCTTGCCAACAGCAGTTTTCCTGCAAACAATGTCAAAGAGTTGATTGCCTTGGCCAAGCAGCAACCTGGCAAAATCAGCTACGCCTCCTCGGGTGCGGGCGGTCAACAGCACTTGTCCATGGAGATGGTCAAATCAATGGCCGATGTGAACATTGCACACATCCCTTACAAGGGTTTTGGACAGGGGATTAACGACGTCATGGCTGGGCATGTGCCACTTATTTTTGGTGGAATCACTGCATCTTTACAACTGGTGAAGGGGGGGAAGTTAAAGCCCATTGGGATCACCAGCGCCTCACGCTCTAAATCCTTGCCCAATGTGCCAGCCATTGCAGAGACCTTGCCAGGTTTTCGAGTAGAGGCTTGGTACGGCTTCATGGGCCCACAAGGCATGTCCAAGGACTTGGTTCACAAAATCAATGCAGATGTTGTCTCCATCATCAAGCGGCCTGATTTTCAGGAAAGGCTCTTGGCCGATGCCATTGAGCCCGTTGGAAATACGCCTGAGGAGTTTGGCGTTCAAATTGTCAATGATTTGGCTGCTTGGAACAAGTTGATCAAGGCGGTGAATATCAAAGTGGATTGAGCACCAACCCAAAGCCAGTAGAGCCTAGAAAAAGAAAAAAAAGGCCACAACTCCCAATGCAGAGTCGTGGCCTTTTTGAATATGGGCCTGTGAAGGACGGACTTATCTCGCAGTGTATTTGATATCTACTCGGCGATTCTTCGCCCAAGCATCTTCGTTGTGGCCCAAATCCACGGGCTTTTCTTTGCCAAAGGACACGGCCTCGATGTTGGCTTCAGATGCACCGGTAAGTTCCAAGGACTTTTTGATTGCATCGGCTCTTTTTTGCCCCAGGGCCAAGTTGTACTCCCGACCACCGCGCTCGTCGGTATTGCCCTCTAAGCGTACTTTAGCGGCTTTGTTACCAGCCATATATTTGGCGTGTGCTGTGACGATGACGCCATCTGCTTGAGAAACGGTGAACTTGTCAAAGTCAAAGAAGACGCTCTTTTTTGACAAAGGCGAGCTTGGATCATCAAAGGGGTTGATCACCACTTTTGCGACAGCGGTTTGAGACTTCCCTGTGAGGTCAACCTTGGGCTGAACGGGAGTCTCAACAGCTGCTTGGGTGAGCGCTGGTGTTGGGGGTGTGGGTGTGGGTTTGGTGCTTGAGCACGAAGCCAAAACGGCCAAAGAGATGCAAGTCAGAAGAAATTTTGTATGAATCATGGTGGTCTTTCAAGTCAATGGATGAGATCTTTTGTTCTTATATTGCTAATCTTAACCAATAAAGCCCAGGAGCACCATGCTTAAGCGTTATTATCTCGCTCAGACCCTATCACTGACTCTTAAAACTTTGCTCAACTTTTACAATTGAGTTTCAATTCATGGAAATGAAATACTGTATAGAGAGCAGTTTGAGCTATACAGTTTGCAGGAGTTTTTTGTTGAAGTTGATGGCTATTCTTTGTGTACTTTTAGGAGATTTTTTTATGATCGAGTTTTATTACAATGCGGCACCCAACCCGATGAAGGTGGCACTGATGCTTGAAGAGTTGGGCTTGCCCTATGAGGCTCACCCAGTCGACACAAGAAAGGGAGAGCAGTTCACACAGGCCTTTAAGCTGATCAACCCCAACTGCAAAGTGCCCGTCTTGGTGGACGATGGGGCGGTTGTTTTTGATAGCAATGCCATCTTGCTTTTTTTGAGCGAAAAATATGGTCAATTCGCCCCCAAAGTCGATGACACGCTCAAAAGGGCGTCCATGTATTCATGGCTCATGTTCATTGCCACTGGCGTGGGGCCATTTTCTGGGCAGTCGGTTCATTTTCGCCACGCAGCACCGCCAACGAATGAATATGCTTTGAATCGATATGATTTCGAAGCTCACCGACATTGGAGCATTGTTGAAAACCATTTAAGAGATCACCGTTACTTCTTGGGAGCCGATTACTCCATTGTGGATATGGCGTTTTGGGGCTGGGCTCGCATGATTCCTTTTGTTTTAGGCTTGGAGAATGCGTGGGTTCAGTTTCCTCAGATCAAGCGTTTGCTGGGTGAGATCGCTACCAGGGAGGCAAGCAAGCGGGCCGAGGCTTTAAAGACCCGGCATGCCTTCAAGGCCGAGTTGGACCAAGAGGCCAAAGACTTTTTATTTCCGCAAAACATTCGGTTAAAGGGTTTGAGAGCATGAAAACTGCGCTCGTCGTTGGAGCTTCAAGGGGCATTGGTTTGGAGTTTGTTCGACAACTTTGTGCACGTGGCATGGCAGTGCACGCCACAGCCAGAGACGAGAGGGGTTTAAGAGCTCTAGAGCGCTTGGGTGCCAAAGCGAGGGTCTTGGATGTTGCCAAGCCCAAGAGCATTGAAGACTTTTTGGCCCACACCCAAGGCGAACGCTTTGATTTGATCCTTCATGTGGCGGGTGTGTTTGGTCCTCGAATGGATGCCACCAAGGCTTTGAGCTTGGTTGAATTTGATGAAGTCATGCACACCAACGTGGGATGTGTGGTGCAACTGCTTCCTGCCTTGATCCCTTGTCTGAATCAGGCCAGTGGAAAGTGGATCAGCATCAGCAGCGTGATGGCCAGTATGTCCCTCACCACTGAGAGCGCTGGATGGGTCTACAAAATCTCCAAAGCGGCCTTGAACATGGCCCTTCATGCTGCTTCCAAGACATACAAAGGCCTTACTCTTGTGGTGATGAGTCCAGGTTGGGTTCAAACGGACATGGGTTCGAGCGCGGCCCCCTTGAGTGTGGACAAGAGTGTCTCTAGCATGCTTCATACGATCGAGCGCATTGGACCTGAGAACTCCGGTGAGTTCCTCAACCATGACGGTATGACACTGACTTGGTAAAGCACAAGGCAAACACCTAGAGTCCTTGAGGGTCAAAAAATTAGAATGCTTTGAGATGACTTCATGGGGGTATGAAATGTGTGGTTTTAAAAAAGTACGCTTGCTGCTGTGTATGGTGCTTGTGTCACTGTCAACCTTTCTCATGGCGCAGACCTTTCCCAATAAGCCCGTTAAGATCGTGGTCCCCTTTCCAGCGGGTGGGTCTGTCGACACTCTGGCTCGCGTGCTAGGCCAATATTTAAGTAAAAAATGGGCGCAAACGGTCTTCATCGACAACAAGCCCGGTGGAGGCACCGTCATTGCGGGTGCCATGGTCGCCAAAGCCGCGCAAGATGGCTATACGTTGATCATCATTGCCAACAGCTTGGTGATCAATGCAAAGCTCAATTCCAATTTGCCCTACGATGGCCTCAAGGCCTTTGAGCCCATTGCTTTGTTGACTTTTTCGCCTCAGGTGTTTGCCGTCAGCTCACAAAGTCCCTACATGAGTTTCAAAGACTTTGTGGATGCGGCCAAAGCGCAACCCGGTGCCTTGAGTTATTCCACTGTGGGGCCGTCTTCGACCCAGCATATTGCCGGTGAATTGCTAAAAAAGATGGTGGGTATGGATTTGACTTATGCGCCGTTCACTGGGGGACTTTTAGCGGCCAATGCGGTAATGGGGGGTCATGTGAGTGCAGTGCTCACCAATTTGTCTGAAGTCTCAGCCATGCTTGAGGCTCAAAAATTAAGGGCGCTGGCAGTGACCACTTTGAATAGATTGGATGCGCTCAAAGCAGTGCCATCGGTGCACGAGTTGGGTTACAAAGACTATGAGGCTGCGGCTTGGTTTGGCGTGGCCGCACCTGCTGGTACGCCCAAGGACTTGATTGCCAAGCTCAACGATGACTTCAGTGCGGCATTGAAGGACTCGGAGACACAGCAAAAATTATTTGCTGCCGGCCTATACCCTTCATACTTAAACAGCAAAGACTTTTCGCTCTACATCAAGTCGCAGTTTGAAAAATACTCTAAAGTCATCGACGAGGCTCAAATTAAGCCACAGTAAGGCTTTGAGAGGATGCATGGCGAGTGAACCTGCAAGTCCTCTAAGCGTGTGATGATGCAAAAGAAGCGTCCAAGGTTTTGGAAGTGAAAACGAAAAAAAGGGTTTTTAAACGTCGTCTTCGGGCTCAATAAATGTTTGAGCAACTCAAAGTCTCAGAGCTCAATTTTTGTACCCAATTCAATCAACCGGCCGGAGTCCACTTTAAAGAAGTCAGATGCCCTGGTTGAATTTTGAAGCATCCATATGAAAATAGACTCTCTCCAAAGCGACATTTGAGGGATTTCTTTGGCGATCAAGGAGTCGCGTGCCATGAAGAATGAACAAGTCATCAAGGGGCAATTGAGTTCATGGTATTCCTTAAGTAAGTCCATGACCCTAGAGACGTCTGGTATTTCTTTAAAGCCAAAGATGACACGAGCGATAAAGATATTTTGATGAATTTCTTTGAGACTCACACGTTGCGCATCAGCGACTCTGGGCACATCCCAGACACTGATCTTTAGAAAGATGATTCTCTCGTGAAGAACTCGGTTGTGTTTGAGGTTGTGTAAAAAAGCAGGGGGCACATATTCAATGTGAGGCGTGAAAAATATACCAGTGCCTTCAATTCGATGAGGCGGGTGTAAGAAGAGGGCGGGAATGAAGTCTTCAATTTTTATACCTAAATCGATGGTTTTTTCTCTCAATAAATTACGCCCTTGATGCCAAGTCATCATCAGTAAGAAAATGATGCATGCAATACCGATTGGAAACCAGCCCCCTTCCATTATCTTTTCTGTGTTGGATAAAAACAAGTTCAGATCCAAGATCATGAAAGTAGTGGTGATGAGCGCGATGACCCATTTGGGCCATTTCCATAGATCGTTCATCACTGTTGCAAAAAGAAAGGTGGTCATCAGCATCGTGATCGACACCGCTATACCGTAGGCATAAGCCAACCGATCCGCGCGCTGAAAGCCCAAGACCGAGAAGATCACCGCTAGACATAAAACCCAATTGATAAAAGGCACATAAATGCGGGCAAAGGTCTTCTCGGATGTATGAATGAGATTCATCCTTGGAATAAAGCCCAACATGATGCCTTGACTGGTCATGGAGAATGCGCCAGATATGCAGGCTTGTGAGGCAATGACGGTTGCAAGCACAGAGAGCAAAACCAAACAAAAAACGAGATTCTCCGGCACCATTGAAAAGAACGGGTTGTCAATGTTTTCTGGACTATGGATCAGCATCGCCCCTTGACCAAAGTAGTTCAATATCAAGCACGGCATGACAAAAAGAAACCATGCGTATCGAATGGGTTTGATGCCAAAATGTCCGATGTCTGCGTATAAAACCTCAGCCCCAGTGATTACGAGAAATATCGCTCCACTTGCAGCAAAGGCCATTGCCGTGTGCTCGGTGATAAAAAGATAAGCATAAAGAGGATGGATGGCCAAAAGAATTTCTGGCTCGGCAATGATTTGATGCACGCCCATGGCAGCAATCACAATGAACCACACCAGCATGATGGGGCCAAACATCCGGTTGACAAATGAGGTCCCTTTTTCTTGAAAAAAGAACAAAAGAAGAACGATGATCACAGTTGAGCTGAGGATGTACTTGGAGAAACTCTCCGATGCAGCCGTGATCCCTTCAACGGCTGACAAAATGGAGATGGCGGGCGTGAGGACGGCCTCACCATAAAATAAACTTGCCCCCAATACGCCAATTGGGACCAGTAAAGAAGCCTTGAAGGAGTGGTTTTTCGTATTTTTAAGTGCCAAAGCCAAAAGCGCTAAAACGCCCCCTTCACCGTGGTTGTCCGCTCTCATGACAAACAGCATGTATTTGACCGAAACGACCAAAGTGAGCGTCCAAAAAATCAGAGAAACCACGCCCATGATTGACGCATGGTTCATTTCAATGCCGTGAGTCGCATCAAAGCAAATTTTGATGGCATACAGTGGACTTGTGCCAATGTCTCCAAAGACCATGCCCATGGCCATCAGTGCGAGAGAGGCGACACTTCCAGGCGGGGGTTGCTTTGTGCGCTCTAGAGCAATTGGATCCATCAATCTTGTGTTGGAGAGCAAGGGGTGACTAAGCGACATGGCGGAGTAGATGAAAGTGGGTTGTTTGGGAATCAATCGAGGCGTGGTTTGATCAATGGTCTTTAGGCTATTATTGAAAGCAAACTAGAAACTGACTAGAAACTAAAAAAACGCTTCTTCGCTAGACTCTATCATCCAGAGATCAAATTGAATTCTAAAGTTTTAATTTTTAGCTTATGTGTGACAAATATATTCTTTGAAATACATAATTTTAGGTTCGCGTCGATAAACAAAGAGGAGATTCACATATTAGGCCTTTTTTGAGATTAATCCTTGCTCAGAGCAAGCCTTATTGCGACAATATCATGAAAAATGTTTTCAAGCCCAAATGATTCGGCTTGTACTCATGTGTTTTATCAACTCTGCTTCCAGCGAAAATAAAGAAATACAGATCCATCAATATGACTGACAAGAAGCCTTTTATCATCAGAAGCGATACGCCCCATAGCGTTGAGGTGGTGCCTGGCTCTTTGAACGCAAAGGGCAAAAAAAGTTGGGTCAAAGCTGGGGAGGAGGATCCTCATGCTCACGAAGCTGTGAACGAGCATTTAGACTTGGATGCGCATTTGGAAAGTCTTCTCTCAACGAAAGAATCAACTTCAAGCGCGGGTACATTGGGCTATAACGCAACGAGCAGCGAAGATACAAAAATTGGAGCCGACTCTCAAAAAGATCATTTGGAAAAGGCTGGCAATGACCAACAGTCTAACAATTTGCAGCAAATTAATGATTCAGGCAAAGTAGGAGATCGTTTTTTAGGCGTCGACAATGAAGCCTTCAAAGACAGCATTCAGAACCTAGAGGTCGACCCAAAAAGTAAAAACACGGGTCATTTTGATGCATCAGATTCGATTGAAGACAATTTGGCCAAAATAGCGGCTCAAAGACTGGGTGAGAATTTACAAAAAGTAGGTCTTGATACGGGCATGGACAACATGGCCACGTTGGATGTCACAGCGCCTGATAGCAATATCCAAAAAATACCAGGTGCCAAAGGCGATGTGAATCAAATTTCCTTAGACACCAAAGCCACGAAAGACAATTCACAAAGCATTCCTTTTGAAGCTTCAAGTGACAACATGGCCCGCATCGAGGGCACGGTTTTTGACTTAAACCAAAAAGAAAAAATTTATTCTGAAAAATTAGAGGACCACACTCTTTCTATCCCTACCGATGCACAAGAGGACCACAAGGTCAACTTAAAGGCCGACTCACTTTCGAACGATTCCATTCAGATTGATTCTTCCTCATTGACCACCCACCAAGTGGGCATTGAGAGCGATGCCTTTGAAGACAATCGCGCCAAGATTCAAGCGGACATGATCAAGGACCGGCGCGCAAAATTTGACGAGATTCGCAGGTCTAGAAGTGCCCCACGCATTGACACTTCCCAAGAGGCAATCGAGCCCGAAGACGAGTTGACGCAATCACGCGACAACACCCCCCCCACTGAGCATCTTGAGCCATTGTCACACCAGCAACAAATTGCTTTGGCGCAAAAGAAAAAATCCGACGAGTTCCATGGCAGAGTTGAAGCCATCAAAAGAACGGTCACCCAGTTGAACAAACAGCTCGATGGACTTGAAGAAAACAGCGTCGAGCTGAGAAAAGTAAAATATTGAATGCTTGCATTCAAGCTCGAGCATTTTTTTGAGCTTGTTAAAGTACAACTCATGAAAAAGCTCTCCCTCCTATTGCTCATGTGCCTTCATTTGGGCCCACTGTTTGCCCAAGATAAGGTGGTCTACCATTTTGATCAGTCTGAGCTTCAGGGTCTTAAAGGGCTCAGAAACATCAGAAATCAATTGGAGTCAGCACCGGATACAAAAATCATTGTGGTGACTCACGCCCAAGGTGTGGACTTGTTGATGCAAGGTGCCAGTGATAAAGCTTCAAAAATTGAATATGCTCCTTTGATCTCTGACCTCAAGGCCAAGGGCGTGGCCTTTGAGGTGTGTGAATACACCATAAAGAACCGGGGTTTGAGCAAGGATCAATTCATCTTGGATGCGGACTTTACCCCCTCGGGTGTGGTCAGAATGACGCGTTTGCAAAGCAAAGAGGGTTTTGCTTATCTCAAGCCCTAAGTTGTCTAAAGGGTTTGCACCCATTTGAGGATTTCTTGGCTGAGGGGCTCTACGGCTTTGGGCGCTTTGATGCTTCCAGCCAAGACGTGCTGATTTTTACTGTCGCTGTACTCAACGTTGAGCATTTGTTTTTGGCTTGAACCCATCAAGGAGAAAGCTGCTTTGATTTCTGTCACATCAACGACTTGATCGCGCTCACTGTATAAAACCAAAAGAGGGTGCTTGAAGTCCTTTAAAGTGCTTTGGCGGGCAAATTTGACCAAATACATCATCGGAAACAAAGCCTCGGTCGGGTAAGCGTTGTACCAAGCCAATTCTTCTGCCGGGTCAGCAACGCCGCTTTGGTGGGTCTTGCCCTCAATCCATTGAGCAATCTCCTTGCCCCAGGGCAAAAGGATGATTTCAGCCCTCTTGTCTTTGGGGCCGAAATTGGGCGAGATGAACACATGGGCCTGAGTGAAGTGGGCCTGAGCTGTTTCGGATGCCAGAGTTGCGATGGTTGAGCCCGTTGAGCAGCTGATGATCAACACCTTTTCTCCAAGAAGATGCCCGATGTCTAGGGCCAGCAAATAGTCCTTGACCCAATCTTGGGGCGTGGCCTGTGCAAGGTCAGCTGCATGCTGTCCGTGACCTGTGAGTCTGGTGTAAAACACATTGGCCTTGAGCTTTTTTGCAATCTCTTGGGTCAAGGGGGCAGTTTCGAGCCTTGAGGAAGAAAAGCCATGGATATAAACAACGGACCAGGGGGTTTGTTCTTTTTTTTCACTGGCCCAAACAACCAGTTGCTCGTTTTGAGGCTTGATGAATTCAAAGGCCGATTCTCTCTTGTCAAGCCATTTCTCCAAATCCCCCAAGCGTTGAGGAAGCTCAGTTTCGTGGCTCAAGTGGATCGGTGGGTAGTCAACGACAGGGCCCAAGCAATAGACGCCTGCGAGAGCGGCCAAAGACAGGATGAATTTAATGGATTTCAAAAAGGCTGCCTCAAACAAGGATCATTTATCGGATGAATTGCTCTATAAAACTCTCTGCAAGACCGAGTTTTTGAAAGTGAGATCTGTACTTTTCAATGCGTGTAAATACATCATCATAGCCAGTTGCAATGCCATAGGGGTCTACATACATCAAGGAGCCATACACGGTAAAGAGGGTGATCATCTCTTGACAGTGATCGGGCACGATCAACGTGTGGGTTTCTCCCGGAGGCTCGAAAATAAAGTCCCCCTCTTGCGCCCTCCAATCGTGCTCTAAGTAATGCCACTCTCCTTTGATGACATAGGCGTGTACTTGGCCCGAGTGGCGATGCCTTTGAAGCAGACCCGCTCTTGTGACTCGCATCAAGTGCACGTAGTAGCCCGCGCTCACATTGAGCATGATGGGTCGAGAGGTGATGCCCTCTGACAAGGGAGCCCAAAGTTTGGGGTCGCCGTTCAGGGCATCTTTCACCACCAAGTCCGGTTTCATACCCCAGGGCTGGGGTTTTTGGTAGGGAATTCGGTCCTCAATCGTTTGAATGGTTTCGTGATCGCTCTTCATGAAGTGCTCCTTGGAATTTGAATCAGCAGGTTAAAAGTTGTTCAATTTTGACCGCGTCAGCACAAAAACTCTGGATACCTTCCTCTAATTTTTGACTGGCCATGGTGTTGAGTTTCAATTGGGTTTGGAATGACTCTTGATCCAAGATCATTTTTTGAGCATCGCTATTGAAGGCATTTTGTGCACTCAAGGCTGGTTCAATCGTGCTTTGATTGGATTGAAGCGCGTTTAAAAGCTCTGGGCTGATGGTCAAGAGGTCACAGCCTGCCAGAGCTTGGATTTGTCCGATGTTTCTAAAGCTTGCACCCATGATCTCCGTGTGTAGGCCAAATTTTTTGTAATAGTTGTAGATGCTTTTAACAGATTGAACCCCAGGATCGTTTGGACCTGAGTAGGCGGCTTCGTTCCACTGTGGGCCTAGATTTTTTTTATGCCAATCGTAAATTCTGCCAACGAAGGGAGAAATCAATTTGACGTTCGCATGTGCACACGCCACGGCTTGTTCGAGTGAGAAAAGCAAAGTTAAATTGCAGTTGATGCCTTCGTCTTGTAGGGCTTTGGCGGCCTGTATGCCTTCCCAGGTGGATGCGATTTTGATGAGCAGTTGACGCTTGTCGATGCCCGCTTCTTGGTAGAGCGAGACGATTCGTTTGGCCCGATCTATGGTGGCTTGGCTGTCAAAACTCAGCCTTGCGTCGACCTCTGTTGAAACTCGACCGGGGATGATTTTTAAAATTTCGATGCCAAAGTGAACGATCAAGCGGTCCATTGACAACGCCAAGCTGTCTTTTGAGTGACTGCGTTTAACCTTCTCCAACAGGTGCTGGTACTCAGGTTTTTGGATGGCTTTTAAGATCAGCGAGGGATTGGTCGTGGCATCACGAGGCTGGTACTGCTTGATCTGCATAAAGTCACCCGTGTCTGCAACCACGGTCGAGCATTGTTTAAGGCTTTCTAGTTGATTCATGGCTTTGGATCAGGCAAGGGTGGGACATGAGAGGGTGCTTTTGGCTTTCTTAAGCTATAAAATGCAAGCACCGACTGTATATCCATTTTAGAAGAGATCACTCACCATGGTGCAAAAAATAAGCTGCAAGCTGTCCTTGTTCATTTTTTGCGCAATGGCGTGTTTTTCAGTGTTGGGGGCCGATGTTTACCCAAGCAAGCCCATTAAATTGATCGTCACCTTTGTGCCTGGAGGAGGAGCCGACATACTCGCAAGGTATTTGGCCCAAGCCTTGACAAACTCCTTGGGCAAGCCAGTTCTTGTGGACAACAAGCCAGGTGCGGGTGGTTTGATTGGGATTCAAGCAGGCTTGTCGGCACCTGCAGACGGTTATACCTTGACCTTGATTTCTTCCAGTTACACCGTCAACCCCAGTCTTTACAAGCTTAAATTTGATCCGGTCAATGACATGACGCCCATTGTGCAGGCCTCAAAAGGTCCACTCCTGGTGGTGGTCAATTCCTCGCAGCATATCAAGACATTGGCCGATTTTGTTCTAAAAGCCAAGTCAAAACCAGCGCAGTTGACCTACGCATCTTCGGGTTTGGGCAGTGCGCTTCATTTGGGTGCTGCGCTTTTTGCAGATCAAGCAGGCATCAGCATCAACCATGTTCCCTACAAAGGAGGTGGGGCGGCACTGAATGATTTATTGGCCAACCAAATCGATATTTATTTTGCGGCCACTGCAAGTGCTCTGCCATTGGTGCAATCGGGCAAACTCCAAGCGTTGGCAGTGACCGGTACAAAAAGAATTCCAGCTTTGCCAGACACCCCAACCATTGAGGAGCTGGGCTTCAAAGGCTATGACGTGACGCTTTGGTATGGCCTTATTGGCCCCAAGGGCATGCCTCAAGACTTGGTTGACAAAATCAATTCAGAGGTCAACGCGATTTTGATCAAAAAAGACACCGCCACGCGTTTCGAAGCAGATGGGGCCATACCATCTGGAGGCACTCCCGCAGAGTTTAAAACCATCATCCGCAAAGAGATCGAATTGTGGAACAAAGTTGTGACGAAAATCGGCATCGTCCCAGAATAATCGAGTGCCAAAGATCAGTCTTGAGTGATGTTGTTTCTTTGGATGATCTCGGCCCATTTCAAACGATCAACTTTAGCCATCGATGCGAATTGACCAGGTGTGCCTCCAAATGCCTCTGCACCTAAAAAGTTAAGCCTGTCTTTTAATTTTGGATTGAACAGGGCTTTGTTGGTCTCTGCATTGATGAAGCTGATGATCTCAGCCGATGTCCCCTTGGGTGCATATAGACCCCACCAAGTATCGGATTGAAAGTTGCTCAATCCAAACTCCTTGCCGGCTTCAATCATGGTGGGCACATTAGGAGCAAGTGCGGAACGTTTTTTACCTGTTACTGCGATGGCCGTTAATTTTCCATCCATTACGTGTGGCATGGCAGAAACGATGCTGTCAAACACCATATGCACTTTGCCTGAAATGATATCTGGAATGGCTTGCCCTGAGCCCTTGTATGGAATGTGGGTGATGGAGACGCCAGCGTCGGCTTTAAAGGCCTCGGCCGTTAAATGGATGATGGTCCCGTTGCCACTGGAGGCATAATTCAATTTGCCTGGATTGTTTTTAAGATACGCAATGAGTTCTTTTAAATTGTTGACTGGAATGGTTTTGGTCAGCAAAAGAATATTGGTTGCGTTGGCCACATGAATGATGGGGATGAAGTCGTTGTCAGTGTTGTAGGGCAGGTTCTTACTTAAAGACGGGCCAATGGCGTGTGTGCTTGAAGAGGTAAAGAGGATCGTATAGCCATCGTCTTTGGCTTTGGCAGCCATGTTGCTGCCAATGCTTCCTCCCGCACCCGGTTTGTTATCGATGACCACTTGTTGCCCGAGCTGCAAAGACAGTTGCTGACCCAAAGCGCGAGCGAGCAGATCGGTCGATCCACCGGCTGGGAACGGGACCACCAAATCAACGGGTTTGGATGGATAGGACTGTGAAGAGCAAGGCATTGCATTCAAAACCATCAGTAGAGCAAGCAGTAAATTTTTCATAAAAATAACCATTCAACTGTAAAAAATACAAAAAAGAAGTCATGGACATGTTCAATCTTGGATGATATTGTTCTCTTCAATCAAAACGGTCCATTTCAATCGATGAAGCATTTCCATTTTGGCAAATAGGCGGGCGGTTGCTTGAATTGACTGTTCACCCAAAAAAATAGAACCGTCGTTCCTTATAGGATTGAGCATGGCTTGGTTGATTTCTGGATCGAGAAAATGGGGAATTTCTTGAGCCGTTCCCCCAGGCACAAACCGGCCCTGTCACTTTGCTGCCTGAAAGCTTTTAAGTTCATGTTCTTTGCCAATCGCATTTTCAGTGCAAGGCCTCACACCTTAAACAATGCCGTGCGCGCACCAACTCTGAGCAATTGCTCAAGCCAGCCGCTTGTCCTACACCGCATATTCATTTCTTTATTCGTGGATCGGTTCAAGAGAGGCGTATTTGCCAGAGATAAAGCCTTGGGTTGTTGCGCGGGCGAGTCCATGCAAGCTAAAGCCACCAGCAGATTCGCCCCCACAATACAAACCTTCAATGACTTGTCCATTGAGATCACAGACTTGGCATTTTGCATTGATGCGCAAGCCTGCTCGTGTATCGTGAATGACCGGTGTGGCCCATGCGGCGTAGAAAGGACCTTTTTGGATTTTGTACTTTGGTTTTTCTTTTCCAAAATCTGTGTCTACCCCTGAATCCACAAAAGAGTTGTATCGATTGACCGTCTCCTCCAATTGCTCAGCGGGCATGGGTATTCGTTGGTATTTTATTTTAATTTTTTCAGCCAATTCTTTAAGATTGCCTGCACTGAAGAAGAAACCATTTGCTTCATCTGTAAAGGGAGGCAAGATGTTCCATTTTTCTCGGTTAATGGCATCTGCATCAAAGATGGCCCAGATCGGGCCGCCCCCGTTATGTCCGTCCCCAATACCTGCCATGGCCGCATTGAGGTAATTCTTGGGATCCCATTTCATGTTTTTGGCGTTTAAGTAAGAGTTGGGCACGTAATTTTTGTTCACGCCGTAATTGTCAGAGGTAAATTGTGAGCCGGTTTCGTCATAAAAGCGTTTTCCAATCATGTTGACGGTGATCACATCGTGCCAATCCTTGACCGTTAAGCCAATGGATCGTGCTTTTGGAAAAACCTCACTGCCGGGAAAGAATTTGAGGTTGACATAACCATACTGACCGCCAATGGTGCCTGGTTTTGTGATGCCGGAGCTGAATTCGCCCGTGTTGTTATAAAGTCCCCAAAGGGAAGCTCCCACGGCCATCGCCGCAATTTCACCGCTTGCATCTTGGTAAGACCATGGGGTTCCCGCTACGCCGCAATACTCTTCGGTCAGGCGGGGGTCAAACATGCGTCGGAAATTGACATTTGAGCTCGATCCCCCAGTTCCTAGAATTACAGCGCGCTTTGCACGGATTCGAATTTCCTTGCCTTGATGCATGGCCACCACACCAATGACGGGACCACTTGAGTGCTCTTTTCGAATGAGTTGCGACATTTTGTGCTCAAGCATGAACACGACCCCTTTGCGCTTGGCCGAGTCAATTAACGGGTGCATCAAGCCGTTTCCAGTTGACATGGTCAGTTTGACACTGGGCTCAGCTGGTTTTCCCGTTTGTATCAAGGGCCAATCGACAGGTGCACAGTGCATCTCCCTGGGTACGGAGGCGCCTACTGAATGGCCACCCCTGGTGTCAGGTGCTTTGTCGACAAATACAACACCATTGGCCAGGACAAATTCACAAGTCTGAGCACAATGGTCGGCAAAAGCCCGAATCACCTCCCGGTCGTTGTAGCGGTAATCAGGAAAGCCATTGGCGCTGACCACGGACCAATCCGTTAAATCTTGAAAAAGCAAATCGGGAGAATCTTTGACGCCCCATTTCTTTTGAAAACTCGTTCCTCCACCAAGAGGTAAATTGCCTCCACTGCAAATGGCGTGACCTCCTAAGTGGTTCTCGGCTTCAAGGATCATGACAGCGTGGCCCTCTTCTCTGGCCTTCAATGCCGCAGGTACACCCGTGGCCCCAGAGCCAATCACCAAGATATCTGTTTCTTTGTCCCAATGAAGTTTCTTTGATTGAGATTTGGTTTTGCCCTCAGTTGGGCCACTGAGGGCAGCCGCAACTGTTCCCGTGGAGCCCAAAAGGATGTTTCTTCTATTGATACCCATGATCACTCCATACTTTGGTAATTTTTCAATGCCACAAGATATCAACTGACACAATTCAAGCCGCTGATGTACTGAAGAATATAGGCTTGTGGGTCAATTAATGGCTAGTGGTTTTTACGGGGAGGTATCAAACAATTCGCCCGATGAGCGGACCCCGAGCACATCAAGCTCAGTGGATATTTTCTGACCTGAGCACTCAAGGCACATGGCACTAGCGTTTACACCAATGATGAAAAAAAGATCGATGACAAGGCTAAAATCGCCATGCATGATGCATCATGCACCGCCAACGTGAACTCAATCGCAAAACCCATGAAGAAGATCAGGCGCGCAGAGTTGAATTTTTAGCCCCACTTGATCCTCGTCCTATTTGCACTGCATCGGTAAACTCTTTTGCAAGGGGCAAGAGGGTCTAAATACACCATTTAAGCAAAGTCACATGAAAAATATTTTTAAACTGATATTCACCTCAATGCTTTTGTTCTTTCAACTCGCACAGGGTGAGTCTTTGAGCATTGCCGAGCAGGGCTATTTTTTTGTTGGCGGTGAATACTCCCAAAATGCCCAAGGACAGCGCATTCGAACTCAACAAATGTTTGTTCAATTTCAAAAACCAGCCATTCAAAAATATGCTTATCCGATTGTGATGTGGCATGGCGGCGGGCAGACGGGCACCAATTTTTTAGCCACTCCTGACGGGCGAGAAGGGTGGGCCACTTATTTTGTTCGCCAAGGTTTTTCCGTCTACGTGGTTGATCAACCCGCAAGAGGTCGCTCGGGTTTTTTTGGCGAGGTTTACGGGAAAACTCGCAAGCCCAATGCGCAAGCCATGTCCGATCGTTTTACGGCGCCTAAACTCAAAGCGCAATATCCACAGGCACAATTTCACACCCAGTGGCCAGGCACGGGTGTCATGGGTGACCCCGTTTACGATCAGTTCTTTTCATCCCAAGTCGAGGACATTGAAGACGTCACCAGCATCGAGAAACTGAATTTGGCCGCGGGCGTGGCTTTGATTGAAAAAATCGGCCCCTCGGTCTTATTGACGCATTCTCAATCGGGCTCTTTTGGCTGGCTCATTGCCAACGCAAGGCCCGAGTTGGTCAAAGGCATTGTGGCGATTGAGCCCAATGGACCGCCTTTGTATGAAATGAGCTTGGAGCGCAACGGGGAGGACTTTTACAAAGACGGCGCAGTGGGGCGAGTTTGGGGAATCACGAGGCTTCCCCTTACATTCAACCCGTCAGCGAATCAATCGCAGGATTTAAAGTTGCTGCGCCAAAGCAAGTCCGACGGTGAGAATTTGGTCAAGTGTTGGATCCAACCCCAACCCGCCAGAGAGTTGCCTCAATTAAAGGGCAAACCCATTTTGATTGTGAGCTCGCATGCGTCCTATCATGCGCCTTATGACCATTGCACAGGCAAGTTCTTGAGTGATGCCGGAGTTCAAAATACCTATGTACGGCTGCCAGACATCGGGATCAAAGGCAATGGGCACATGATGATGCTTGAGAAGAACAATCTCGAAATTGCGCAATACTTGTCTCAATGGGTCAAGAACAATATCAAGTAAAGTCTAATTGAGTTGAATCCCTGCTTTTATGAGCAAAGGACCCAGGGTCTCCATCTCATGTTTGAGGTGAGAGCGTAAACTCTCAGGGCGTCCCTTGTCTGGTGAGACTGCCGAGACGCCCATGCTTTCAAGTTTTGAGCGCAATTCGGGCTCCTTTAATGCTGTTTGTAGGGCCAAGGAGAGTCTATCAATGACTGCGCTGGGTGTGCCTTTGGGAGCATAAAGACCAAAAAATATACTGATGTCAAAACCCGATACAGAAGCCTCATTGAGAGAGGCAATGTCGGGCATGGAGCTGAGTCTATTTTTGCCAGCGACAGCGTGAGCTTTGATTCTGCCTACCCCCATGGCGGGCAGGGTGGTGGAGGTTTGATCACACAGCAAATCCAGCTGCCCCCCCATCAAGTCATTCAATGCCGGTGCGGTGCCTTTGTAGGGAACTTGAATGAAGTTCAAATTCAATGCATTGGAGAACAGCAAAGCGCACAAATGGGATGCAGACCCCACCCCAGCGTGGCCCATTGAAATATCGTGTTGATTGGTTTTGACAAATCTAACAAAGTCTTTGACGTCCTTGACGGGGAGGTCTTTTCTGCTGACCAAAACCATGGGCCCCTCTGTTGCTAAACCAATAGGCTCAAAGTCCTCGACTGGGTGGTAGGGAAGGTTTTTGATCATAAAAGGGTTGGTGGCATGGCTCACGTGGATCATGAGCAATGTATTGCCATCAGGCTTTGCACGTGCGACTTTGAGTGTGCCAATGCTGCCAGACGCACCAGAGGTGTTATCGACGATAATTTGCTGACCCAAGCTTTTTTGCATGGTTGCCGCAAAAAGCCGAGTGATGATGTCTCCTGGTCCGCCTGCTGCGTAGGGCATGACCATGGTGATGGTTTTGCTGGACGTGTCTTGTGCGTGGACGCTGGTGAGCGGGGAGATCAGCAACAAGAGCGTTGTGAGAAGAGATAAGATGGGGCTTGGCATGTCTTGTTTCCTTTTGCACGTGGAGGTGGAAAGCACCTTGACTATAAGACGTTTTGAGTGGTGCAAACCTATAGAAACTACTGAGTTGCTTGTTTCTTTGGCACTCAGAGTGTGATTTTGGTAAGGGAGTTTTTGCAATGGGAACATTTCGTTTTGCAGGCGGTGTTGCAGTCATTACCGGGGCAGCTTCTGGCATTGGGTTTGAGTTCAGTCGTTTGGCCTTTCTGCATGGGATGAAAGTGGTGATGGTTGATGTAGACGCCTTGGGTTTAGACAAAGCGGTTGATTTACTGAAGGTGCCTGCAAGTGAGGTGCTCACGGTCCAAGTCGATGTCAGCCAAGACGATGAGATGGAACGTTTGGCCTTGAGCGTCTTTGAGCGCTTTGGTTGTGTAAATGTATTGATGAACAACGCGGGCGTTTGTTTGAATAAATCGGTCTGGGAGCATACCCAAGAAGATTGGCAGTGGGTATTTGGCGTCAATGTGTTTGCGATCAGCAACGCCATACGTCATTTTGTGCCAAAGATGTTAAATCAAAAAGAGGGGGGGCATATTTTGAATACCGCTTCAGTCGCGGGGCTTGTCAATACGCCTGGGTTGAGCGCCTACAGTGCGAGCAAACATGCCGTTGTGAGCATGAGTGAGACCTTGTATTTGGAACTGAAGGAGAGTCGCTCTCAGTTGGGCGTGTCTGTGCTGTGTCCTGCTTGGGTGCAAACCAATATTCAAAATGCTCAAAAAAGTCGACTTCCCCGCTACCAAAACCAAAGCGAAGTTTCCAGTGAGTCATCTATGAGGTATGAAGCTCAAATGAACCAAGCCATCATGCACGCCAAGTTAAGTGCAGGTGATATTGCGCTATGCGCATTTGATGCCATTGATCGAGATGATTTTTATATTTTGCCGCACCGTAAAATCAATTCCATCATAGAGCGCAGAATGCAAGACATTTTGATGCAAAGAAATCCATTCATCGATTGAGGGTCAAAGCAATGAAAGCCATAGTTTGTGAAAAATTCGCTCCAATTGGCGAGCTCAAGTTGGTGGAGTTTGACAGACCTCTAATCAAAGACGGTCATGTGCTGATTGAAGTCGGCGCAGCATCGGTCAATTTCCCCGATTCCTTGATCGTGCAAGGCTTGTATCAAAATAAACCCCCTTTGCCTTTTGTACCCGGTCATGAGTTGTGCGGCATCGTGCGTGAAGTTGGGCAAGGGGTGACACGCTTTAAGGTCTCAGACCGAGTGGTTGCGACGCCTGGTGTGGGGGCCTTTGCAGAGTTTGCTTTGGCGCATGAAGACAAAGTCATTGCCATTCCGGCGCACATGAGCATGATCCAAGGCGCAGCCATCACATTGACCTATGGCACGTCCCTTCACGCTCTCAAAAACATCGCCCGCCTTCAAGCTGGCGAGCGTCTTTTGGTTTTAGGTGCCTCTGGTGGCGTTGGTTTGGCAGCCATTGAGTTGGGTAAATTAATGGGCGCAACCGTCATTGCTGCTGCATCTACTCAGGGCAAGTTGCAGGTTTGCGAGTCGATGGGTGCCGATGTGTTGATCAATTACGAAACAGAGGACCTTAAATCTCGGATCAAAGAAGTAACGCACTCTGTGGGTGCGGATGTGGTCTACGATGCTGTAGGCGGTAAGTTCAGTGAGGCGGCTTTAAGGGCGCTGGCTTGGCGGGGGCGTTTTTTGGTGGTTGGATTTGCGTCAGGCGAGATTCCTAAAATTGCGTTGAATTTGGCGCTTTTATCTGAGAGGAGCTTGATGGGTGTTTTTTGGGGAGAGTGGATTCGCAGAGAACCGCTTGCCCATCTTGAGCAAATGGATTTCATCATCGAACAAGTGCGCTTGGGTCATTTGAACCCCAAGGTCAATGAGGTGTATGCACTTAAAGATGCTGTGAAAGCCATTGAGCAACTGGCCATGAGAAAAGCGATTGGCAAGCTCGTGATTCAAGTCAACTCAAATATACACTGAGCCTGTCAAGTGAGGGACGGTTGGAACTTTATTCGCTTTTGATGTCAGCGGTTTTGATGACTTTTCCCCAACGATCGAATTCAGACTTGATGTACAGATTGAACTCTTGGGGACTTTTATTGGTTTGAATGCTGGCTCCAATATTTGCAAATCGCTCTTGCACATCATGGCCGTTAAAACCCTTGACAAGAGAGCTGTGCAATTTTTGAATGATGTCGCTTGAAACGCCCGCAGGAGCACCGATTCCAAACCAAGGAGCGATGGTCAAATCATTGAAACCAGATTCTTTGGCCGTGGGCACGAGTGGTAACTGAGCGGTTCTTTTTTCTGAAAATACAGCAAGGGCTTTGATTTTTTCAGCTTTCAATTGCGGCAAAGCAAGCACCAAAGAACTTTGAAAGTCCAAAAGGGTGACACCTGCCATCAAGTCTTGCATTTGCTGTGTGGCTCCTTTATAGGGAATGTGTGTCATTTTGATGCCCGATTGCAACTGCAAGAGTTCTGCTGCCAAATGGGGCATGGTGGCCACACCGGGTGTGCCAAAAGACAATTTATGGGGATTGGCTTTTGCGTAAGCGATCAACTCACTCAAGTTATTGAACGGCGCTTGGTTGTTTGCCACCACAATGGGGGTCATGGCAATGAGGTTGGTGATGGGCGAGAAGTCTTTGAAGGTGTCAAAGGGCACCGCTCCCAAGTGCGGTGCCACCGCAACCGTGATCAAGACCAGGCCCAGGGTGTAGCCATCGGGTGGCGACTTGGCCAACACGCCGTGTCCAATGACACCATTGCCGCCTGGTTTGTTGTCAACAACAACGGCTTGTTTAAAGTCCTCTCGAATGATGTTGGCCGCCTCTCTGGCGACCAAATCCGTGGGCCCGCCGGCAGGAAAGGGAACGATCAACTTGATGGGGCGTGTTGGCCACTCTTGAGCCAAGCAGATGGGCAAGAGCAGGCACGGTAGGGCGCATTTCAGTAGATTTTTGAGGATGATCGTCATGGCGTGTCCTTGTTCTATGTGTTCTATGTGTTTGATGAGCGGTGCTCTATCAAGTGCTGCTTTAAGGCCAACAAGTCCTCGATAAAGACAACTTGTTCATGCAAATGCTTGGGGATGGTCTGGGGTTGAGCAAGAGCAAAGACCTCCATTTGGGCGTCTAGGCCTGCAGTGATGCCAGTCAGACTGTCTTCGACCACGGCACAGTTCTTAGCATCTACCCCAAGTCTTTGCGAGACATGAAGGAATAAATCAGGCGAGGGTTTGAAGTGGCCCACTTCATAGGCGCTATAAACGTGGTGTGAGAAATAGTCTCGCAGACCAGTCAATTTCAAGGTCAACTCCACTTTTTCTCTGGGCCCATTGGTTGCGACACTCACTGGCAATTGAATGTAATCGAGCAATTCCTTTGCGCCTCGAATGCTTTGTAGCCCCTCATTGAAACGTCGTGTCTGTTCTTCACGCACACTGCGTGTGAAAGATTCATGAAATCCGTTGACAATTGGCCGGGGCAGTCTAAGCTCAATCCAATCAACGATGTCTTTCATCTTCAAGCCCGTAAAGCGTTGCAATGCTTCTTCTTTGCTGAGTAAAACGCCAGCACGGTTGGCCAAGGTTTGAATCACCTCAATACCAGGCTCCTCACTGTTGACCAAGGTGCCGTCGCAGTCAAAGATAAATGCTTGAATAGGACGCTTGTTCATGAGTGAAAGGGGGTGCAATATCTAAAAGTTAAATTCGGCTCAGAACTGCTCAGAAACTCCAGGGGTCATTTCATGGGCCTTGATGCCTGAGTCTTTTAAAGCGCTTAGAGCCTTGGACAAAACAAAGACCCCTAAGCGTTTTAAATACATCTTTTCCGCCCTTAAAGGTGCATTTAAGTTCAGACACGGCAAGCCTTAGCATGGTGTTGTCCATTATTTCAGATGAAAGGCACAAGCTTGGGACGCAAAAAAACTAGGGTAACTTCTATAAGATCAATGGTCCTCAAAGTCCCCAAATGAATCCCTTTTGGTATCATTAATTTCTTTTTGTCCGCATCCACAGTCTTAGCTCAAGAGCTGGGTCAAACCAATACAAGGATACATGGTTTTTATGAAATACAAGAAAATCGACGCCAAATCTTATGCCAAGGCCAATTTCACGGGTATTTGGGCCGCCAACCTCACACCCTTTGACGAGGCCTTGAGATTTGATGAGCAGGCTTTTAGAGACAATCTGCGTCATTGGATTGTGGACTTGAAGCTAGGTGGTGTATTTATCGCTGGCAAGCAAGCGGAATTTTTTTCAATGTCCATCGCTGAGCGCAAGCGCATGATGGCTTTGGCGGTAGAGGTTGCCAGTGATTGCGGACCCAGGCCCCAGAGCGCACCAGCTGCCATCGTGACCTCTTGCTCAGACACCAACTTGGATGTGGTTTTGGATTTGGCCAAGTATTCACAAGACATTGGTGCAGACTATGTGATCGTTCACAGCCCGGTGCTGCACTTTGGTGCTGATACGCATGAGACCATTTTTGAATATTACAGGTACCTATCAGAGCAACTCGATATCGGCATAGCCATGTGGAATCACCCCGATTGCGGATACGTGATGTCGCCCGAACTCTGTGCTCGAATAGCAGAATTGCCCAATATAGTGGCCATCAAATACAGCACAGACAAAGAGAAGTACACCCAGTTGACGCAACTTGCAGGAGAAAAAATTCAAATCAGCAACCCCGACGAAGATGAGTGGCTTAACAACATGCAAGAGTTGGGGTGGAAGCTGTATTTGTGTTCGACACCGCCATTTCTATTGCAATCTAAAGTCGATCAGCGCGTCAACGAGTACACGACCTTGGCGCTGAAGGGTCAATTCAAAGAGGCCCGCGCGGTCAACGACAGTCTCAATTCAGTGAGAGACGCGTTCAAGAAGTCCAAGCCCAAAGGCAAGCCTCAGGCCCATGCAAAATACTGGCAGGAGTTGCTCGGTCAACACGGTGGGAGCGTTAGACGACCCTTGCTTCAACTCACTGCTGAGGAAAAAGTGATGATCAAGAAAGCGTTTGAGAGCAGCGGCTTGAGAGTTTAAAACGCAAATCCAGGAGCAGCCCATGAGCGACTTACACACAAGACCAACAGCGGACCTCTACAGTTCTCCCATCCACTTGCCCACATGGTTGGAAGACAACGCGCATCGATTGATCCCCCCAGTTAACAACCAACAAATTTGGAGCCATTCAGATTTGATTTGTACGGTGGTGGGCGGGCCCAATCAAAGAACGGATTTTCATGATGATCCGTTTGAGGAGTATTTCCACCAATTCAAGGGCAATGCATCTATTTTGATTGCCGATCGCGGAAAGTTTGAGAGAATTGTTTTGCGCGAGGGGGATGTCTTTTTGATGCCACCTCATGTGAGACACTCGCCGCAAAGGTCAGAGGCGGGTAGTTTGTGCACGGTCATTGAGAGAAGTCGCCCCCTAGGTGTCATTGATGCGTTTGAGTGGTACTGTGCCAACTGTGGCGAGTTGGTCACTCGTTTGCAAGTGCAGTTAAGCTCCATTGTGGAGGACCTTCCCAGGACCTATGCGAAATTTTACGACTCCACACCCACTGAAAGAACTTGTCTGAGCTGTGGCGCTGTTCATCCAGGAAGAGATTGGGCGAGTTGGTTGGATTTGTGTGCGCAAAAATTCCCAACTCTACAAACCTAAATTTTCATTGAAGGATCATTGCTCATGAGTCAGACCTCGATCGTTAAGCCCTTTAAACTTACGCACGGAACCTTGCTTTCTCGCAACTTGCACAATACGCGAAAATACTATGAAGCGTATTTGGGCCTAGAAGTGGTACGCCATGCAAAGCCAGCCATGATGGTGAGACTGCACTCAGACATGTATGTGGTGTGTGTGTGCATTGGTGAACGGGTGCCGCAGCAGCATGTGCTCACGCATTGGGGGCTCAATGTCAGCACCAAAGAGGAGGTGGATCAAGCCTACGAGAGAGCACTGGCTTTACAACATGTCTATGGCATACGAAAAATACAAAGCGTGCGGGAGCGACACGGGGCTTACGGTTTTTATCAACAAGATCTGGACTACAACTGGTGGGAAATCCAATTTGAACCGAGAACAATTCAAGACTTTTTCCAAGCGGGTGATTTGTTTTCAGACGAGGTTCATGCCGAGGACAGCTCCGAATCGCACGAGTAATGGGCACGTTTTGGAGTTTTTTTAGATCTGTTCTTTGACCAAACGATTGCTCAATAAGCCAATCTCTTGGCATTCCACCTCGATCAAATCGCCTGCAACCATGTCGCCTGCTGCCCCTTGAGTGCCCATCATGATGCAGTCGCCTGGGTGAAGGGTGGTGTTTTGACTTAAAGTGTGAATCCACGTGGCTACGCTCCAAGTTTGTTCAGAGCTGGAAAAGTCAGCGATCACTTGGCCATTGTGTCTGACTTGAATTTTAATATCTGTAGGATCTAGGTCCGTTGCAACGCAAGGCCCAAAGGGTTTGAACGTGTCGGTGTTCTTGCTCCTGAACATGGTGCGATCGACTTTTTGCCATTCGCGTTCTGTGATGTCATTGCATAAGCTGTAGCCAAATACATGCTCAAGAGCACTCTCCAGCGGGACGTTTCTGGCTTTTTTGCCGATCACGACCGTCAGTTGGCCCTCGGGCTGTAATCGTCCGCAACTCTCGCGAGGCACAATGATGTTGGCTTGAGTGGGTATCAACGCATGTACGGAGCGAAAATGCGGGTCCGGGTGGCTTGGGTAGATGGGTTCTTGACCTCTTCGCTTGGCCATGGCCTGGATATGGCCCTTGAAATTTGGGCCTGCAAAATAAAGCATGGCGGGCTGAATGGGTGTGAGCAACTCAACGTCACTTAAGGCATGGTAGTTTGAAGTCAGCTGGTATTCTTCCAAAGGGGATCCATGGACTTGCCTGACCTGATTGTCTTGCATCAGGCCGTAGGAGATTTGATGGTGGTGTTTAAATCGAATCCACTTCATAGGTGTTTGCTCGTGAGTGTCAAGGGTTGGTGTGTGGCAATAAAATGAATTTGCCTTTTTTGCCTTTTCTAAGCGCTTGATAGAGCTCAGGTGCCTCAGACAAGGCATAGGTATCAAGTGTCTCAGGTGCAATCAAACTTGCATTGGCAAAGCTTGGGCCTAGGAGATCAAACACTTTCGCACAGGCCTTGGCCGAGTAGAGCAAAGAATTGACCCCAATGATCTCACCAGCGACTCGGTAGAGATCGCGAATGGATAAATTGACATTCCCATCTCCCGGTACAACGATGCACGAAAGCCTTCCCTGGTTGGCCAGGGCGTGGACGCTTTGGGCAATCCACATGCCCGTTGTGTCAAAGATCACATCAGCGCCCTCTTTGAAGTGTTCAAGCACCACGCTTTTTATAGTCGATGTTTCATTGATCAATTGGGTGGTGTAGCCTTTTTGTTGGAGTTGTCGAGCTTTGAGCTCGTCTCTGATCAAACACAGCACCTGCGCGCCTTTTTGCCTGGCCAATTGAATGGCAGCAAAGCCGACAGAGCCTGACGCTCCAATCACGACCACCTTGGTGTTTGCGTCGACACGGGTGTTTTCAATTGCAAAGTAAGCGGTGATAAAAGGCACGCCACAAGCTGCAGCTTGCTCAAAGCTGATGTTTGGGGGTTTGATTGAAAAGCAATCCTTTTGCACGCACAAGTATTGAGC
>Ga0209086_10000767_pt1 | contig 26727 bp, 21 predicted proteins | sample M_130207_XF_Meta_FD_187312 | JGI IMG/M metagenome (GOLD analysis project Ga0209086, IMG submission 187312) | Freshwater microbial communities from Lake Montjoie, Canada to study carbon cycling - M_130207_XF_MetaG (SPAdes) (version 2) | ecosystem: Environmental > Aquatic > Freshwater > Lake... | reverse complement strand
AGGGCGAGAAGAAGAATGCGTTTCATAAAATTGAGTCGTTAAAGGTTCAAGGAACCACGCCCGTGCATGTTCATGGATTTGCGTGGGCACAATGCGTCCGTTAGTGACGCCGAATCAATTCAGAAACGAGCAGAACAGCACTGCCGACCGCACATGCAGTTGCTTTGACACGCTGCGCTCCTTGGATGGCGATTTTACATCGCCTAAGCTCTTCGGTGGCCGCGTTGCGGGTGTTGCAAAATCATGTTCAGCCCAAACAAGTTGCGTCACCCACTCACGACTACTGGTTGGTGGTGCTTTGGCAGGTGAAACAGTCTCCGAAGTCTTCCCGCATCCGCATTCACTGAGTCCCGCTTCTGCCAGCCAAGCGCAGCAACCCATGGCGCAGGACTCTGGCGCATCCACACGCATCATCGCCTGCACAGGCAAAGCCTGCGCGATCAGCGCGAGGAGTAGAATGTTGGCGCGGAGTCGATTCATGGGTTCTTCGATGCAGATGCATCGTGTGCAGGGGTTATACGCTACAAAGTGCTCAAGCCCTCTCACTTTTTTGTTCTCAATGCCGCGTGGAAGGTAGGATGGGTGTGGCGAAGCCCGCCCGTCTCTTGGCGGCAACGAACTGGCCAATGCGCACACAAGAGCCCGGCGGTGCTGCGAAAGAAGTTCTTGGCAAGACGAGATTTTCACCGCAGCACACACCAGGCCTACATTCGAAAAGTCGCTGTGAATAGGCCGCTCGTGTTGTCGTCAGAAGCCGGACTGTCAGCCGCCAATGCGGCGGACACGCATTCAACAACACCAACAGCACACCACATGAAATCATTCAACCAACTCAATCGTCCCACGAAATGGGCGGGTGCGGCACTCGCACTCGTCGCCACAATGGCACTCATCATGCCGACTCAAGCGGCCACGTTATTCGAACAAGTCGCGACTCTTCACGAACATCTCTGCACGCGTTTCTGCGGTCACCACTGCCATCATCACGGGCATGTCTGGTGCGGAGGCTACGAGGACTTCTGGTGCCCAGGGCATCATTGAAACTTGAGTTAAAGGTCTGGCACAATGCGCTGTCCGGCAGAAATGCCGGACAGCTTTCACTGTTCGACTTTACTTGGCCATTTTGCGGCACTCATCCGCACATTTCTTGCAGGCTTCTGCGCATTGCTGACAATGCTCCATTTTGTGCTTGGCGCATTCAGCGCCGCATGCATCACAGATCGTTGCACAAAGGCCGCAGAGGTGGGCGGCATGGGCGGAGTCGCGCGCCATGTATTGTGCGGACAGGCTGCAAATGTCCGCGCAGTCGCGGCACAGCTTGATGCAAGGCACCATTGCTTTGACGTCGGTCTCGTTCAGGCAAGCCGTGGCGCAGCCTTCGCAGGCAGTGACGCAAGTTTGGCATGCGGCGAGGCAGCTTTCGTATTGCTTGGGAGCCAGCGAATCGGCGGCTTGAGTGGTCATGGGGGCGAAGACGGCAAGAGCCATCGTGAGCGCGAGTGTCGTGTTTTTGAGGATGTTCATCTGTGGTGTTTTGTTTGTTTTGTTTTGGCGTCGGTCCAGTGGGCCTCCGCTGCCATCCATGCTGCCCGCGCCGCAGCAGAAGCTCCATGGGGTGAAACCCGACTGCGTTGAAGCGAGATTACGGAGAGGCTGTCCCCGAATGGCTATTCAGATGTCCCTTCGTCAATCGAACCTTCAACAATCAATGGCTATGCGGATGAGACAGTCCCTGCCAGCCTTGCCAAGCCATGAATGCTGCCAGCAACACCAGCAGCACACAAGAAATGTAAGGCGCGCGGCGCATCCATTCGCCGAAGCCGCTATAGCGACGCTGGGCATGCTGCACGCTCCATGCGGCGATGACACCGACGACGACCATCGTCAATGCGAGGCCAAAACTGAATGCGGCGACGAGTGAGAAGCCAAGCGCGACTTTTTTCACCTGAAGACACACCAGTAAGATGGTGAAGGCCGCAGGGCAGGGCATAAGGCCACCGGTGATGCCAAAGAGCACAATCTGAGGAGTCGTGACGGCACGGTTGGCGAAGCGCTTGGCGATGTCTTGCGCATGCGCACGCTCATGCGCGTCCTGGTATTCCACGCCGTCTTCTTCCGGTTCTTCGACGGCCATATCAGCATCGTCGGTAAAGCGTAGTCGATAGGTGTGAGCGTGATCGCTGTGTCCCAAGCTAACATCCGCGAGGAACTCATGCGGCTCCGGCAGTTCGCTAGTGGCTTCCCAAAAGGTGTCGCGTGCTTCAAAGACGAATTTTTGCGTGCGACCATCGAGGCGTGCGGTTTCGATGCCGAGTTGTGTGCCTTTGGGTAGCGGCACCGTTTCACCCGAGGCCTTGCAAGGATAGATGCGGAAGCGTGGAGGCACGTTGGTTTCAAAAATGGATACTTCCAGCCAACCGTGACCCGTATCCAGCAACATGCCGCCATGCGGCCCCTGTTTGGCACTGCGAGTTGGCTCTGCCATACCAGCGGGCAGGATGAGACCGCTTGGCGTCAGTGTTTCGCCCACAAGCAGTCGCGGTGCTTCGGTGTGAGAGTGTGAATGAGCCCGCCATTGGTCCGGCTCACTCGACTTTGCGACTAAAGGAGGTGTGGTGTGCTCATGCGTATGCGCATGAGCTTCTGCGACTTCACGCCGCGTGCGCAGAAACATCCACGCAGCTAGCGCCAGGATCATCACAGCTGAGACGAGGTGAAAATACGGTTCTGTGTGCTCCACATTCCACTGCCCACCGTAATACAGCGCCAAGCCAGCGAGCAACCAGATGAGTAACGAGTGCGAAATGGCTGCCGAAAGGCCCAGTAGCACCGCCTGCCACACCGTGCCGCGCACCGCGATGATGAAGGCCGCCATCATCGTCTTCGAGTGCCCCGGCTCCAGCCCATGCAAAGCGCCAAGCAAAATAGCCGGGGGAATGTAGAGCCACACATGGGCGCTACCGCTTTGAATGAGTTGGGAGATGTCGGTCATGATGGTTGTTACTTCTTCTCGTCTGCTTTCTTGCACTCGCAAACCCACTCAGCCTTTTTGCACTCTTCACAGATCGCGGTGTTGTATTCGAGGCGTGCGGTGATGGCTTTGGCTTTAGCCGAGTCTTTGTACTGAAGGATTAGCCACTCACCGGCTTTGACGACTGGAACCACGAAGCCTTTGGCATCCTTCTCGACGGTGAGTTTGGTGGGCTTATCGCGCTCACCAGTGGTGGCGGTGAGCGTTTGCTCGGCCATGGCGACGGGTTTCATGTCTTTGTCGAGCAGGGCAATGTGGAACTTATCACCTTTGACGGTGACTTCGCCGTGCATGGTTTCATTTTTGCTAAATTCGAGGATGCGGCCTTTGTTGGGCCCGAGTTCGACACCTTCATGACCGAAGGTGATGGAGGCGATGAGTGAGAGGAGGATGAGTTTGGTTTTCATGGTTTGGGTTGTGTGTGTTGGAGTGCGGCCTTGCGGCCAAAGAGGTAGAAGACAGCGGGGGTGACCATCAGGTCGAGGAAGGTGCTGCTCACGAGTCCGCCGACGATGACGACGGCCACGGGATGGAGAATTTCTTTTCCCGGCTCATGTGCTGCGAGCAGCAGCGGTATCAAGGCGATGCCAGCGCTCAGCGCGGTCATCAACACGGGCACGAGTCGTTCCAGCGTGCCGCGCAGGATCATCTCACGTGTGAATTTTTCGCCCTCATGCTTCATGAGGTGCAGGTAATGACTGATCATCATGATGCCATTGCGCGCAGCTACACCGCCCACCGCGATGAAGCCGACGATGGTGGCGATGCTGATGTTATCAATGAGCACCCAGGTCAGCGCGAGGCCACCCATGAGCGCGAGCGGGATGTTCAGCATCACCTGCAAGGCCAGTGAGATGCTGTGGAAGTAGCCATAAAGCAAGACAGCCACCGCGAGCAGCACGAGGCTGAAGTAGAAGGCGATTCGCTTGGCTGCGGCCTGCTGCGCTTGGAATTCTCCTTCAAAACGGAGCGAGTAACCTTTAGGAATTTTCACATTCTCACGCACAGCGGCTTCCCATTGATTGACCAGTGATTCGAGGTCACGCACGGCGGTGTTGGCGCCGATGACGATGCGGCGCATGGTGTTTTCGCGATTGATCACGTTGGGGCCTTTGCCTTCGCGGATGTCGGCGACGAGTCGTAATGGGATGCGCTGGCCACGATCGGTCTCGATGAGCAGTTCACCCAACTTCTCCGGTGAATCACGCCATGACTCCGGTAGGCGCATCACAAGATCGACGGTGCGCTGGCCTTCACGCAGTTCCGCCAGCGTTTTACCGCCGAGTAACGTCGAAACTTGTTCATTGAGTCTACCAGGTTGCACGCCGTATGCGACGGCACGCTCACGATTCACTTCAATCTTAATTTGCGGAATGGCCACCTGCGCCTCGAGGTTTACATCGGTCAAACCGGGAATCGTTTTGGCGAGATCACGAACTTGTGCGCCCTTCTCGCGCAACACTTCGAGATCAGGGCCAAAAATCTTCACTGCGATCTTGGCGGAGACGCCGCTGAGCATGTGTGAGAGACGATGCCCAATTGGTTGGCCGACATTGAGAAAGGTGCCGGGGATGGCTTTGAGCTTGGTTCGAATATCCGCGAAGACGAGCTCGCGCGAGCGACCTGTCTCCTTAAACTCAACATCGAATTCATTCACGCTGACTGGCATGACGTGATCGTCCTTTTCAGCACGTCCCGCTCGGCGGCCCACGCTTTTGACTTCGTCGATGCTTTGCAGCAAACGAACGCCGACTTCACCAATCTCGTTCGATTGCGCGAGTGAGGTTCCCGGCGCATTGACTAGTGAAATGGTGGCGCTGCCTTCATTGAAGGCGGGCAGGAATTCTTTGCCCATCATCGGGTAAAGCATGAGTGAGGCGATGAGAAGCATGCCCGCCAGCGCGATGACGAGTAGCGGTGCGCCAAGGGCAAAACGCAGGAAGGTGTGCTGGACGATGAATTTCATGCCGCGCACGAGAAAACCGTCGCCGTGACTGCCTAGGGCCGGTTTGAGCAGCAGTGAGCACAAAACGGGGATGACCGTGAGACTGACGACAAACGATGCCGCCATGCTGGTGATGGTTGCGATGGCGATGGGCGTGAAAAGTCGACCCTCGATGCCTTCGAGCCCGAAAAGAGGCATGAACACCAAGATGATGAGCACTGTGGCGTAGAGGATGGAATTGCGCACTTCGCTGGATGCGGCGGCGATGACTTCGAGCGCTGGTTTGCTTGGATTTTCGCGCAATCGACGCCAGACGTTCTCCACATCGACAATCGCATCATCGACGACCATCCCGATGGCCACGGCGAGTCCGCCGAGCGTCATGGAGTTCACGCTGATGCCAAAGACCTTGAAGATGATGATCGTGACCGCAAAAGACAGCGGCATGGCCATGAGTGTGATGGCTGTGGTGCGGAAATTCAGCAGGAAGAGCAGTAGAATGACAGTGACCATGATGGCACCGTCGCGGATGGCTTCTTTGAGATTGCCAATGGCGTGCTCGATGAAGTCGCCCTGACGAAACATGATCTCTGCGGTGACTCCAGCTGGTAGCGTAGGTCGCAACTCTTCCAGCGCGGCCTCGATGCTGAGTGAGAGCTTCAGTGTGTCAAAACCAGGCGCTTTGTCGATGCTGAGCACCACGCCCATCGTGCCATTCACACTCGCATCGCCACGCATCGGCTGCACCGCGTGTTTGACCTCCGCCACATCGCTGATGAGCACCGGACGGTCGCCCACGGTCTTCACGATGGTATGCGCGATGTCTTCCAGACGTGTCGTCATGCCGAGATTGCGCACCATGATCTCGCGTGGTCCGGCTTGCAGATAACCGCTGGTCGCATTTCCAGCTGCAAGGCTCACCGCAGTCTCAACTTCTTCAAATGTGACGCCATAAGCCGCGAGACGATGTGGATTCGGTTGCACCTGAATCTGCTTCACGCCACCGCCGATGGTGAGCACCTCCGCCACACCGCTGATGCTCTGTAAGCGACGCTTGATCGTCCAATCCGCGAGTGTGCGCAGTTCCACCGGCAAAACTTTGCCATCCTTGCTGCGCAGACCGACGAGCAAAATTTCTCCCATCAGCGACGAAACGGGCGTCATGCCCGGCTTGGCACCTTTCGGCAATGAATTGAGCACCGATTGCATGCGCTCCTGCACCAGTTGCCGTGCGCGATAGATGTCCGTGCCCCAGCCGAACTCCGCAAAGACGAGCGAAAGACCGACATCCGAGTTCGAGCGCAAGCGATCCAGCCCACTGACACCTTGCACTGCACTTTCGAGCGGTTGCGTAACCAGCGCCTCAACCTCTTCCGGTGCCAAGCCAGGCGCCTCCGTCAAAATCGTGACCGTCGGCTTCGTCATGTCCGGCAATACCTCCACCGGCAGTTGTGTGAGTGTCTGATAGCCAAACAGCAGCACCAACAGAGCCGCCATCAAGATGAAGGGCCGGTTGTGCAGCGAGAAGCTGATGAGGTGGTTCAGCATGACTGCGCCTCCTTGCGCTTCAGCATCGCCACGATCAGGAGAATCAGAAGCAAGCCACTGCTGCCTGCGAAAAAGCTCGTCAGCATGTTCCAGCTAGCGTGACCGTCTTCATGATAATGGTCGCCGTGCTCTTTCTCGCGGGCGGCGATTTGCTCTTTGGACATTTCACTGCCGTCTTCGTTGTGAGGATGGCCGTGGGCGGCGTCCATCGCCTCCTTGAGGCTGACACTGCCTTTGCCGGCAAAACCGAGCGCATAGGCACCACGAGTGACGACTTCATCGCCTGGAAATAGACCTTTGATGACCTCGACGAAGCGATCGTTCTGTGTGCCGAGCACGACGCTGGTTTTCACAAAGGCGTTCTTGAGTTGGTAGTCTTTGATGTACACAAAACGCTCCGCCGCATCGCCCTGCACAGCAGCACGCGGGATGGACATCACACCTTCACGTGTACTGACGACGATGCTGAACTCCGCCTTCATGCCGGGGCGCAGCAGTTTGTCTGGATTTGGCACATGGAAGGCAGCTTCGATGGTGCCAGTCGTTTCATCCGCCACGGCGGCGATGTGAGCGAGTTTGGCCTCGAATACACGATCTGGCAGCGCATTGAGGCGGATGTGAGCTTTGACGCCGGGAGTCAATTTTCCCGCGAGATGCTGTGGCACGCTGGCTGCGGCTTCGACGGTGCTCAAATCGAGAATTTCGATCAATTCCTGATCCGGCGTGACGGGTTGGCCTTGAGCGATGTTCACTTTGGAAACGGTGCCGATGATGGGGGCATTGAGTTTGATCACCGGCGGTGGATCACCGGGCTGGCGGCTTTCAATCCAAGCGACTTCGGCATCGACATCGACTTCCTGATGAGGAATGACAAGCACCGAGAATGCACGACCAGGAATGCGACTGCTGACGATGGCCTTCATGCCTGGAAGCACCTCAATGTGGCCGAGCGAGAAGATGGTTTCTTCAAAGGTTGTTTCTTCCGCTTCGGTGAATTCAAGCTGAAGATTCGCCACCGCAGCCTCTTCAAGAATGACCGTGTTTTCCTTCCGCTTCGGATCAGCGGCATGAACGACGCTGAAGGTGGCGAGTGCAGCAAGGAGCATCTTGACTGGTGATAGTTTCATAGGGGCGAAATAGAGGAGATTAGCGTTTCGTCGCGGCTGCGGAAGTGGCAGGCAAAGCGGGTGCATGCTTGCCGGTGGCTGCCTCGTAGCGGATGCGCGCGAGGTGAAAATCACGCACGGCGTCCAGCGCGGCGGCTTCGAGGTGCAGACGCTGCTCGCGGGCGCGTAACACCGTGAGGAGATCGGTTTGACCGCCCTCGTAAGCTTTTTCGAGCTTGTCTGTTTGCTCGATGACAAGTGGCAGGAGTTTGTTGCGCGTTTCGTCAGCGAGATCGGCGTTCGCCTGCATCTCGCGGCGAGCCGTTTCAGCTTCGCTGATGATTTGATTGCCCAGTGCCTCGCTTTCCAAACGCGCACGTTCCGCACTCGCGGTCTTTTCGGCGATCTCACCCTGATTGCGGTTCCAAAACGGCAGTGGGATGGAGATGCGGAAGCCGAGGAATCCGGTGCGCTCGCGATGGATCGGCGTTACATCCTGCATTTCACGCGAAGCAAACAGCCCGGCAGTCACATCCGGCATGCGTCGAGCTTTGGCGAGATCTTTACCAGTAAGGGCCGCTGCAATTTTTGTCTGAGCAAGCTGATAGTCGGCACGCTGCATCCAGCCCGCTCCCATGCCTGGCACGGTAAGGCTTGGTAGATCGCCACTGAGTGTCAGCGAATCGGAAGGTTTTAAGCCCAACATTGGCTTGAGTTGTCCCTGCAAACTGACGCTGCGCGTCTCCAGTTTCCGTGTCTCTAGCAACAACCGCTGGGCATCCACCTGTGCTTGAGCAGCGTCGAGAGGAGATATCTCTCCGACTTTAGCACGCCCGCGCACAAACTCCGAGAGTTTTGATGCCAGCGCCGTCTGCTGCTGACGCAAGGCACGTTGTTGGGTGAGCGACAGCAGTTGCACGGCAAGGCTTTGTGCTTCTGCAATGAATCGGCGCTCGGCATCGCGAACCTCAAGTTCTGCCGCGCCCACCAGTTGCGATGTCAGTTGCTTTTCCAGGCTGAGCCTGCGTGTGATGGGAAAGGCTTGATCAATAGAAAAGACGCCAGTTTGTGGACTGACGTTGCTCTGATTCTGAAAGCCGTAGCCAAACTCAGGATTCGCAAGTCTGCCAGAACCAAGCTGGCGCCCGCGAGCTTCTTCAACGGCCATACGAGCCGCTTTGAGCATGGGATTGTGACTGCGCACACGGTTGATGATGTCTGAGAGTGTAAAATCTGCCGCGATGCTAAGTGCGGGCAGGCTGAGAAAAAGAAGAACGCGAAACATGAGTGGGATGAGTTAAGGATTGAGACACGCAAGCATGACGGAACGCCATGCGGGTAAATGCGTCAGCAGGGCCGGAGATCGTGTCCGGCGCTGAACGTGCCTCTCAAATCCTCAACGCGATGGTCTGCGCAAGTCTGCGCGGCCAATCCTGTGCCTGCCAACTTCGTTGTGGCGGCTTTTCTGTGACGAACTGGAATCCAGCAAAAGCTTGGCGACTACTTTCCCAAAGATCCATCGAACTGCACGTGCTCAGCGGCGCAATGAGTTGTGGTGCGCTGTCATTCTGTTGCTTGGCAATGAGAGAATCGACCACGGCGGCGTGCTGGTGAGTGTCGCCATCGTCTTCATGGTGCTGATGCGGCACGGAATGATCCTCGTCTTCGTGACATGCGGAGGAGTGCGGTCCGTGGCAATGATCCACCTGAGTGATATGCTCTATGCCGCCGCAGTCACATATAAATCCACGGTGCAGTCCAAATGTCTGCGCCCAGCCCACCGCGAACAGCGCGATGAGGCCAAAAGTGAGGCGTTGAAGACGAAGAAGCGGCATAACGGTCAAATGATAACGTCGCTCTGACGTATCACGCAACCACGAATTCAATCCGCCGCAGTCTGGCGTTGTTTTAGCTCCACGAGTGCGTTGAGGATCTTCACACGGTTCATTTCGTGCACTTCGAGTTTGGTGCCAATCTCAGAAATGAGGGTGATGGTCAGTTCGCCGCCGAGGTGCTCACGAAATTCTTCGAGACCTTCGAGGACTGCGGGTTCGCCGCTACGGCCATTTTCGAGCAGGTGTGCTGAGTAGGTGGCAAAGCCAATACGCTCGATGAGTTTCAGCACACGTTCGCAGGTTTCGGCATCCAAGAGGTCCTGCATGCGAGAATAGACGAGATCGACGGCCATGCCGATAGCTACGGCCTCGCCATGGGTGACGGCGAAACGAGAAATTTGCTCCAACTTGTGCGCGGCCCAGTGGCCAAAGTCGAGCGGGCGGGCGGAACCGAGTTCAAAGGGATCACCACCAGTGGCGATGTGTTCAACGTGGAGTTCGGCGCTGCGCTGGATGACTTTTTCGAGCGCGTCCTGCTTCAATGCGGCGAGATCATCCCCCATGGCCTCAATTTGCTCGAAGAAGGCACGGTCACGAATGAGGGAAACCTTGATGGCCTCGATGATGCCGTTGCGCCGCTCACGTTTGGGCAGGGATTCGAGAAAGGCGAAGTCGTTCACTACGGCATAGGGCACGGCGAAGCTGCCGATCCAGTTCTTTTTGCCAAAGTAGTTCACGCCATTCTTCACGCCGACGCCACCATCGCCTTGAGACAGTGTCGTCGTGGGAAAACGCACATGACGGATGCCACGATGCGCTGTGGAGGCTGCGAAACAGACGAGATCGAGAATGGCACCGCCGCCGATCACAAAAACGTAGCTGTGGCGATCCAACGCGGCTTCGTTGATGGCATCCCAGCAGCATTCGACGAGGCGGAGATCGTTTTTGCAGGATTCGCCGCCCGGAATGACGATGGGGGTGTCCGTCAGCGTGAAGGTCTCCGCATGGGCCTCACCATAACCAACGATGTCATCGATGAGGTCGAGATTCGCGTTGGCAACGGCTTCATCGACAAAAACAAGCACGCGCGGCAGTTTGTGCGGCTGACCGAGCTTGAGCAGATCGCGAATGGTATTGTTTCTGGGCGCAAAGACTTCTCTCGTGAACAAGATGCGGTGCGTGTGTTCTAGCCTAATTTGTTTCTCCAGCATTGGGGGCGGGTTCTTTGGCGGTGACCGGGGTTGAGGTCAAAGGGAAAGGGCAAACGGTCATCAAACGGGTTTTCTAACCCGCAGTGTTGATTTCGGAGCGACGTTTGAGCGGTTCATGTGCGGCTAAGCCAGCCATCATGTCTATCTGCATCTGCTGCATGGCGGCAAGGCGTTCCCACTGCCCGACGAGAAGATGATCAATTTTTTCGTGCAGGTGCCTGATCTCCAGCTCGGCTTTGAGATTGACCTGGTAATCATGCTCCGCACGCAGGCGGTCACGCTGCTCCTTGCGGTTCTGACTCATCATGATGACGGGTGCTTGCACGGCGGCGAGGCAGGAGAGCACGAGATTTAGCAAGATGAAGGGATAGGGATCAAAAGTTTCGCGCCCTGTGGAATTAAGAAGCATCCAGATGGCCATGAAGACACCAAAGATGATGAGAAAGCTCCAGCTACCGCCGAAGGAGGCAATGTGGTCTGACAGCCGCTGACCAAAGGTAGGAGGGTGCTCCTCGTCCTGTCGTTGCGGCAATTGGGCCATGGTTTCATGTCGGCTAACGGCATCGATAACCTCCTGCTGAAGACGTGAGACCTCACCACGCTCTGTCTCGATCATGTGCTCCACATAGCGTGCGCGGTAGCCCGTGAGGGCGGCACGCGAGACATGCGCATCCGGCCCTGCATCAGGAAAATCGGCGCGAATCATGTCCGCAATGGCCGGACGAAGGGCGGCAAGTGGAAAGGCGTCCTTGGCAAAGACGGACTGCCCGGTGACAAGACAGGTTTGGCGTGATGGGGTGGCTGGCATGGCGTGTGGAGGTTGAATGAATCAATCGAATGCTGGATGAATGTCGAAGATCAAAACATCCTGTCCGCGTGCCTACTCAAATACCCCACCGCAGGGATGGTGATGCGTATGCCGCCGGGGCCAGATTGGTAGGACCAAGTATGAACAATCGGCACCCCACGGACACGCCACTGGAGCGTGACATCGCCATCCACATCTTCACCGCGTCCTCCGCCTTGGTCGGCGTCTGCCTTACTGTCATCAGCATCGTGCGTTCGTTCACAGAGACGCACAAGATCCAGACGATGGTCGATGATCTGCTGGCGGTGAACGCATTGATCTTCCTTTGTGCATGCCTGCTCTCCTATTGCGCACTGCGCACGCGTAGCTCTAGGCGAATGCATCGCGTGGAATCGGCGGCGGATACGGCTTTTCTCATAGGACTTGGCGGGATGGTGATGGCATGCGGCATGATTGTATGGGCTGTGACCTCTTAAAAACACTATCAAAAAGTTCCAATCGTCTTCGTTATAAGCACAGACCATGAAGAAAGAAGTTCTCAACCACCTCTACAAACTGGTCGCGCCGCATCGCCGTCGGTTTCTCATGGTGGCGTTCATTACGTTGCTCAGCACCGGAGCGGGATTGGTGGAGCCTTTGATCTATCGTGAGGCGATCAATGACATCGCGGGATTGTTCGTCAAAAATGCCAATGATGCGGCGAAATTGGATGCTGGAGAAGAGGTGGAGACAGGAGGCGGGGCACTGGAGACATACCTGCATCAAGCAATTCACGGCGAACCCGCACCAGCAAAAACGACGCATGAGAAAAAACCGCACAGCACGTCAGAGGTGGCTGAACGCACTCCGGGCGAGGCAACCAGCACTCTGCTCTATGCCGTGCTGCTGATGCTCGGCGTCAACGTCGTGAGCTACATCCTATGGCTCATCGCCGAGAACAAAAAAGCGCAGCTCGACTGCGACATTGAGCAGGAATTCATTCAGGGGGCCTTTGCGCATGTGCTGCGGCTACCGCTGGGATTCTTTGGCAAACGTGCGCCGGCTGCGATCGCCAAACAGATCGATCAAAGCGAGCAAGTCAGCGCCATCGTAGGTGCGTTTTCGCAGCAAATCCTGCCGGAGATGATCAGCCTCACTGGCATCATGGCGATCATGTTTTATCAAAACACCACGCTGGCAGTCATCGCCGTGTCTTTGATTCCGATCTACCTATTGATTGCGTGGCGCTCCTCCCAGAAGCTCGAAACGGGACTCAATACTTACTACGAGCGTTGGGAAGATGTCAGCGCACGCATTTCCACCGCCCTTGAAGGCATCAAGACCGTGAAACTGAGCGGTGCGGAGAATCGTGAAGTGCAGGAATACAAGCGCATCTCCGGCGCAGCATATCAGAACTATGTCGAGCGCACCCGACTCTCGAACAAATTCAGCTTCTGGGAAGGCATCTTGAGTCATCTGGCCACAGCAATGGTGCTGGGCTGTGGTGGCTATTTGGCGCTAATCCACAAGCTCACGCCGGGCGATGTGGTGATGTTTGTCGCCTATCTGGATCGTTTGTATTCACCGATTGACGAACTTTGCAGCCTGTGGGTGAACACGCAGCAGCACATCGCCTCCATCTCGCGCGCGTTCCGCCTGCTCGAAAACAACAGCGGCGAAAAGAGCGGCAAGCCATTGCTGATCGGAAACGGCCAGATCGAGTTCAAGGACGTGTGCTTTGCCTATGTCGAGGATCATCAGGTCTTGAAGTCGATGTCGATGACATTCGAACCGGGCAAAATCACCGCCATCGTCGGCGGCAGTGGCACGGGAAAAACCACTGCGGTGGACTTGTTGCTAAAACTCTATGAGCCACAGCAAGGCGAGATCTTGATCGACGGGCAGTCAGTCAGCAAAATGGACGCTTCCAGCTTACGATCGCATATCGGCATGGTGGCCGCAGATGGAGCGATTTTCCGTGGCACACTCGCCTATAACCTGCGCTACAAAAAGCCATCGGCGTCTGACGCCGAGGTGACAAAAGTAGTAGAGCAGGCCGGCTTAAAAAATCTGGTGGCAAGGCTGCCCAAGGGGCTGCAAACGCAGATCGGTCAGAACGGCATGGGCCTGAGCGTGGGCGAACGGCAGCGCGTGCAGATCGCCCGCGTACTGTTGAGCCGCCCGAAGATTCTCGTACTCGATGAGGCGACTGCAAACCTCGATTACAACAACGAAGCGGAAGTGCGGCATGCCATTCATCAACTGCGCGACCAATGCACCATCATCATCATCGCTCACCGCTTCAGCATGGTGAAGGATGCGGACCATGTTTATGTGCTCGGCGATGGCGGTGTGATGGAACAAGGCACACCGGAGGCGTTGATTGCCGCTGAGGGTTGGTTCGCCGCTTTCGCGCATGCCGTCGAAGAGGAGGACGCATCCGACGAGATTGAAGAGGAAGAACCTGCCGAAGAAGCGGACGAAGAAGAAACAACCACCTGAAGGAGATCACCAGCATGTCAGACAAACCTCTATCGCTTTCCAAGAAGGCTTGGCCCTATGTCGCTACAATCAGCAGCGCATCGGTCATGCTGCTGGCGTTTTTCATTCCCTCCATCCAGGACCAGTGGGATCGCTACCAGTCCCGCAAAGTCATCGGTCAATATCTATCCTTGGGCGACGAATTCATGGAAGAGGAACGCTACGACATGGCCGAGAGCGCCTATGAAAAGGCCTTTGAGCTTTCCGTCCAGTCACGTTTGGAGATCGAGATGAAGCGGCTGAAGGCACGAGTGCATCGCATGAGCATGCTGACCGATTGGGGAGCCAAACCGCCCAAAGATTTGGAGGAGGTCGATTTCCAACTGCTGCTGCACATGCAGAAAGGTGCGGAACACGATAAAGAACGTGCCTTCACGCTCAACAGCTATGCCTCCTTCCTCGCCGGGTCGAAAAAGCTCAAGGAAGCAGAAGCCGCGCTGCAAGAAGCGCTCGGCATCGATCCCAAGAGCGCGATGTTTCACCTCAATCTTGGCAACCTTCAGGATCAGGCCGGACGGAAAGACGATGCGCTCAAATCTTACCTCAAGACGCTCGAACTCGATCCCAAAAACGTGAACGCACTTTACAACTTGGGCTTGCTCCATGTCGAGATGGGCAAGCTGAACGAGGCGAAGCTATCCTTCACCGAAGCTCTTAAGCTCTCCCCCGACGACACCGACACTCAGAAGCAACTCAACTTGGTGACGAAAAAAATCGGTGGCACACCGCCTTGATTAAGTCGCCGCCACCCAGCGCTGCCAGAAGCGCAGCAGCGGAGCCAACGCGACAAAGCCGAGGGCAATCGTGGTGGAGACCGAGGAAACGGCGAGGGCATCGACAATGGCGATGCCGGCGAGCAATGTGCCGACGGCTTGACCGATGGCGGGACCACCTTTACGCAGCATTTGAGTGGCATAGGCGATGAGGATGGCAAAGGCGGCAAGGATGACGAGTTGCATCGGATAACCGCCCGCCGAGGCAAAGCGCATCGTAAAGACGATCCCGGGCGTGTACAGCAGCGCGAGGGCCAGCATGGATGATGCGGCGGGTAACAGGCCACTTTTGTGCTCCAGACGTGCGGCGATGGTGATGCCGACGACGTAGCAGCCAAGAGCGACAGCAGCAGGAAGAGCGGCTTCCGGTGCTGCGCTGGCAGCCATCAAATACAGTAGCGTGCGGCATGCCCCCATGATGATGACGGAACCAGCCCACTGCTTGTGATAGAGATCGTAGAACACGATGGCAGCCACCAGAATGGCGGTGATGCGGGGATTGGCTCCAAACCAGGTGGCGAGTGTGGCCCCGACAAAAAGCATGGCCACACCGACGATCCATGCCGTGTTGAGTTCGATCAGACCGCTGGGTATCGGCCGCTCCTTGCGGTGCTCACGGTCGAATTTTACATCCGCTGCGTCATTGAGGATCATGCCGCCGGTGTAGAGCAGCGAACCGGCGAGGATGAGCCAGAGCAGACGTGGATCAGTGACCGCCCCGCCAGCAATGAGCCAAGCGGCGGTGACGTTGGTCCAAACCGTGGGCAGGTTGGAGATGCGAGCGAGTTGGAGCCAGGGTTTCATTATTTCAGCATGCTGCGGACAAAGGGAAGCATGCTGGAGTAGAGCGTGCTGCCATGGAAACGCGAGAGCTGTTCGCTGACGAGTTCGGCGTCGCTGTCCACATCAGCGGGGAGGAGATCCTTGTGCTCATGCTGGCCGCAGGAGGTGCAGACATTGATGAATGAGGAGTCGCAGTCGCGGCGCACCTCGCCACGGACGCCTTCGCCTTCAAGTACCAAGCTCTGAAGAGCTGGGCCACTGTCTTTTTCGATCAATTCGAGCTTCAACGTGACGCCGAGGCGCTGATTGATCCACACGGCGAGCAGTAGCGCGGCGGTGCGCTGGCTTTTGAGATGGGTGATGCGGATGATTTGCAGCTTGGCGAGATTTTGGAGCGCGGCGGCGTCTTGGAAGCAACTGGCGAGCGCGGTGCGCATGAAGTGCGATCGCGTCCATGCAAGATCACGCACATCGAAGTCGGCCGTTTCAGCACTCATCGCTTCACGCAGTGCATCAAACTGCTTCGCGGGATCGCTCCAGCGGCTGCTGTCGATGATAAGCGTGTCGATGCGCGAGTAGAAGCGCTCCTCGAAATGCTGCGTGAGATCGGCCTGCCACCAAACGACGAGCGGGAGATCGCTGTCGAGATGGGCGAATACGATGTTTTGCACCTGCGCGGCATCACCGCCTTCCAGCACAAAGCTAATCTGCTCGCTGCACACCGCCTGTTTGCCCTGGTAAGGACGGCACAAAGCCTGAATCCACGCACGCGCACGTGGCGGCTGTGCCTCTGGCAAGGCGAGAATGAGCAGAGCACGGCAAGCGTGTTCGGCAGCGACGTGGTCGAGCAAGTCGTTGTCGGAGGCAAGCAGGCTGCTGTCTTCCGTATAGATCGCCAGATTGATGAGCGAGGCGCGTGTTTTCGCCTCGTCACCTTCCCATAGCTGTTTCAAGGCACGATCAATGCGCGAGATGGGCGTTTCGAGGCCGAGGCGGCCGAGGTCGGAGTCGTTGAGTGTGGAAGCAGACATGGTTGGAGTCCTCCCGAATCAAAGCAGTCGCCATTCGCGACCGTCGGCGCGTAATAAATCGTCGGCCTCTTTCGGCCCCCAACTTCCGGCAGGGTATTCGTGCATCGTCGGTGGGTTGTCGGACTTGTGCCAGGCGTGTTCGATTTCGTCGATGAACTTCCAGGCGCTCTCGACTTCATCACGGCGTGCAAAGAGCGTGGCGTCACCCGCCATCGCATCGAGCAGTAGGCGCTCGTAGGCCTCGGGGCTGGCTTTGCCGAAGCTGGAGGAGTAGCGGAAATCCATCTTCACCTGCTGCACGTTCTGCGCCTGACCGGGCTGCTTGCAGAGGATGCGCAGGGCGATGCCTTCATCCGGCTGAATGCGGATGACGAGGGTGTTCTCGCTGTTCCTGAGCATGTTGCTGGTGGCAAAGGGCACCTGCGGCGGCTTTTTGAAATGCACGCTGATCTCGGTGGCCTTCTTCGGCAGTTGCTTGCCGACGCGAATGTAAAACGGCACGCCCTGCCAGCGCCAAGTGTCGATCATGAGGCGCAATGCAACAAACGGCTCGGTCTTGGACTCGGGATTGACGCGATCTTCCTGACGGTAACCGACACGCGATACGCCATCGACACTGCCTGCGGTGTATTGGGCGCGGATCACGTTCTTGCCGACGGCCTCGGGGCCGACGAGCGGGCGCAATGCACGAATGACCTTCACTTTTTCATCGCGCACGCTATCGGCACTCAAATCAGTCGGTGGTTCCATCGCCACAAGCGTGAGCAATTGGAAGAGGTGGTTCTGCACCATGTCCCGCAGCGCACCGGCGGTGTCGTAGTAGCCGCCGCGACCGCCTTCCATGCCAAGATTCTCCGCGCAGGTGATCTGCACGTGGTCGATGTAACGGCTATTCCAGTTCGGTTCGAAGATGGAGTTCGCAAAGCGCAGCACCATGATGTTTTGCGCGGTTTCTTTGCCGAGGTAATGATCAATACGGTAGGTGTCCTTTTCGGCGAAGGTATCGGCCACGACGGCATTCAAACCGCGTGCGGTGGCGAGATCTTTGCCGAACGGCTTCTCGCAGACAACACGTGCCCACTTGTCACCGACGCCTTTATTGAGGCCAGCAGCACGGATCATTTCCAGAATGGGTTTGAAGGCCTCCGGTGCTGCCGCGAGATAAAACAACCGGTTCGCAGGCGCACCGCGTTCGACATCGAATTGATCCAACAGACTACCGAGCGCCTTGTAGCCTTCGAGATCTTCAAATTCGCTGCGGTGGTAGTGAATGCACTGCGCGTAGCTCTTCCACAGCTCATCGTTGTGGCCCTGGCGGCTGTTTTTACGATTCCCCTCCTCCAACTCGGTGCGGAAGCCTTCGTCCGTCTTGTCGCGACGGGCAAAGCCCACGACCTTGAACTGCGGCGGCAGATCGCCACAGGCGGCGATGTTGTAGATGGCAGGGATCAGCTTGCGGTGCGTCAGGTCGCCGGTGGCACCAAAGATGACGACGGTGCAAGGCTCGGCACGGTGACGTGAGAGCAGCGTTTCTTGAAAGGGATTTTCCAGTTCGGGCATGGTTTTAAAGCAAGGACTACGCCACATTCGCAGCGCTGGACGGTCAGACTATCTCGCCCCTCGTTTGTTGGCAACCCGCGATGCTTCGCCGCAACAGCGTCATGGATGAAAATAATTTACCACCATCATGAGCGACTCCGATCCATGATCCCGCCCAAAAGCAGCCTCTCTTTCGACGAATTTCTTTACACATGAAGGGACTCAAAGGTTTGACAGGGCGTTTCAGCCGTTGAGAATCAGCTACCAATGAGCAAACCGGAGCCAGACATTCCGATCCCGGAAGACGTGAAAAAAGAGAAAGGCCTGTGGGAGAAGACCCGCAAGAGCCTGATCGAGCGTCTAAACAACTGGGAGGATCAGAAGACTTGGAACGAGTTTTACCAGACCTACTGGCGGCTTATTTTTAGCGTTGGCACTAAGGCAGGCCTCACCCGTGAAGAGGCTTTTGATGTGGTGCAGGAAACCGTCATCGCCATTGCCCGTCAGGTGCAGAAAGGCCAATACGATCCGCGTGCAGGCTCGTTCAAGGCTTGGCTGCTGCAAATGACTCGCTGGCGCATTTTGGACGTGTTTCGTGCCCGCAAGCGCCAGCCTTCGCTAGCAGATCAAGGCAACGCCGACACCGAGGACACCAGCGGGCAGATCGTTGACCGCCTGTCCCAAGATAAGGACAACCTGCTGGAAAACATCTGGGATCGCGAGTGGCGTGACAACATCACCGCTGCGGCGCTTGAACGCGTCAAAGCCAAGGTTTCCCCAAGGCAATTCCAGATTTTTGACTGCTATGTGATGAAGGGCTGGGGCGTGAAGAAGACCTCTGAAGCCCTCGGCATCAACGCCGCACAGGTTTATCTGGCCAAGCACCGGGTTGGAGCATTAGTGAAGAAAGAAGTTCAGGGGCTTGAGAATACGATGCTTTAGTGGGAGACTTCCCGGCACTTGCAGCGGCTGATCAGGCCAATGCATGCTGCGTCCCTCTTTCACGCCAGCTTCATGAGCGATTCCGCCGTCCTGCCAGCAGACCTTGAGTCCCCGTCCGAGATCGCGGACGAGGAGGTCGTTGTGCCGTTGCAGGATGAAGCGCAGGATGAAGCGCAGGAGGAAATCGAGGCAGCACCAGAATCGGATGCCAACGAAGAAGAGTTACCCGCACCGCCGATTGCGCCACCCACTGCCCAGCAGAAGGTGAAAAATCGTGACAAGAACGGTCCGCCCTCGCATCGCGATGACATTGTCATTCCCGACTACACGCTGCTCAAGCGCATCGGCTCCGGTGCTTATGGCGAGGTCTGGCTGGCGCAAAGCGTTACCGGAGCGCTGCGTGCGGTGAAGATCGTCTGGCGCGAGGATTTTAAACTCACACGCACCTTCCATCGCGAGTTTCAGGGCATTCAGCAGTTCGAGCCGATCTCACGCGGCCATCCCTGCCTCGTCCATATTTTGCACGTCGGCTGGAATGAGCCGCGCGGTTTTTACTACTGCGTGATGGAGCTAGCGGACGACGCCGAGGAAGGCGCGAACATCAGCGATGTGAAGACCTACGTCCCACGCACGCTCACCACGGACATGAAGCGCCACGGGCGGCTTGATCCGTTCTTCTGCCGTGATGCTGGCGTGTATATGGCCGATGCGCTGCACTATATGCACAATCACGGCCTCACGCACCGTGACATCAAGCCATCGAACATCATCTTCGTCGGCGGCGTGTGCAAACTAGCCGACATCGGCCTCGTCGCCGCGTTTGGCGAGCGCACGTTCGTCGGCACCGAAGGTTTCGTGCCGCCCGAAGGGCCCGGCACAGCGCAGGCGGATATCTACAGCCTCGGCAAAGTGCTCTATGAGATGAGCAGCGGCAAAGACCGCATGGAATTCCCCGAGGTGCCAGAAAATCTCTCCGATGAAGAATGGCCCTTTTGGCTGGACCTCAATCGCGTCATCTGCACGGCTTGCGAAAGTGATCTCACGCGTCGTTTTGCCAACGCCTCCGATTTCGCCGAGGCCCTGCAGCATGTTGGCGATAAAAAACCTGAGAACTTCGTGCGTCGCTTCAGCCGCGCAGCGATTCTCACGACACTCGGCTCGTTCCTCGTCGCCAGCGGTCTCGTGATGGCCAAACACCAGCGCGAATGGGCCTATGACATCCCGTTGCCGACGAAGCCGCCACCCACGCTCCCGATACGCCCACAACCTCCCACATCGGGCAAGCCATGGCAGAACCGGCTCAAGCAATGGTTCACCTACAAACAGGATCGTCATGTCGCCGATCTGCCGCTCGATGCGCTGCTGTTCCGCAACTTCCTCGAAGCCACCTATGGTGCCGCTGAGTACGAAGTGACCCCCGTCACCCTGCCGGACAAGACCACGCTCTATGCCGCTGTGATTCCCAAAGAGGAGGCGGATGCCTTCTGCGCCTGGATGACGGCGATGGAGCGCCAGTCAGGCCGCCTCGACCCCGATCACGAGTATGTTTGGAAGCCTGCGAACATCCCAGTCATGCCGGGCGCTTCCAAAGCGAAAACTGGCCACAGCGCGATCCGCACCGAGATCGTAGGTGTGAAATTCGGCAGCCTCAACATCGCCAGCACACCTGCCGGAGCTGAGGTCTTTGAAGGCGAGCGTGTCGTTGGCCGTACACCGATCGCGCTGCCCAAAGTCCGTGCTGATACCTTCAGCTACGAAGTGCGCCTGCCCGGTTACAAGCCTGAGATTGCCAGCGGCAAGCTCAAGGAAAAGCAAAGCATCAGCTTTAATCTGCGCTTGAGAGCCACTGGCTCAGTCGTGTTCGGCAAGGCGTGGCAGAACAGCCTCGGCATCAAATTCGTGCCGCTGGGCAAAGCGATGCTCGCCAGCACCGAGACACGCCGCAAAGACTTCGCCGAATTCGCCAAGGCCACCAATCAGCCACCGATTGATGGCCGTATGCTCGATGCTGCTCCCGATCTTCCTGTGACGATGGTCAATCGTGCCGAAGCCGAGCAATTCTGCCGCTGGCTCACGGATCGCGAACGCGCACTGGGTCTGCTCGAACCCGATCAAGAATACCGTCTGCCCACCGATGATGAATGGAGCATGGCCGCCTATCTTTCGCGTGAGGTAGGCAATACACCCGCCGAACGCAGTCTGCGCATCGAAGGTATTTATCCCTGGGGATTCATCTGGCCACCACCGGCCAAATCCGGCAACTACCTCGACAAAACAGCCGACAGCAGCGGCAAGAAATCGATCGCCAATTACAACGACGGTGCCGTCGAAACAGCGCCAGTCGGCTCTTTCCGTGCCGATGGCCGTGGCTTGTTCGATCTCTCTGGCAACGTCTGGGAATGGGTCTCCGATTCATGGAGCACCATGCCTGACCAGGGCGTTCTGCGTGGCGGAGCCTACACCACCGCCGAGCGCCAGGAGCTCCTCGCCTCCTTCCGCCGCCAGGCTGCTTCCGCCGAGCGCCACCCCGACGCCGGTTTCCGCCTCCTGCTCTGGAACATCGGCCAGAACGCACGCGAGGATGAAGATTGAAACTGCGGACGTTTTCGGGAATAAGCAATCTTCCCCGCTTCTCTCGCGTATCAGCATCCACACGCCATGAAATACCGTATCGCCTTCCTTTCCGCCCTTGCCGCCGCTTTCTGCATCGCCCAGGCCGAGGACAAACCCAAAACTGAAACACCTGCCATGCCCAAGCCCGAAGTTGTGAAGTCCGATGACGAATGGAAAAAGCTCCTTAGCGTCGAGCAATACGAAGTCACCCGCCAACGTGGCACCGAGCGCCCCAACGGCGCGATTTATCACGAGTTCGAGAAGCAAGGCGAAGGCACCTACTACTGCGTCTGCTGCGGTGCAGAACTCTTCACCTCCAAGGAAAAATTCCACTCAGGCTGCGGTTGGCCTTCCTTCTATGATTCCTCCAAAGCGAAGGGCGTCTTCGAAAAAGTGGACAACAGCCATGGCATGAAACGCATCGAAACCGTCTGCAAACGTTGCGACGCGCACCTTGGCCACGTCTTCGAAGGCGAAGGCTTCAAAACCCCCACTGACCGCCGCTTCTGCATCAACGGTGTCGCGCTGAAATTTGTTCCCAAAGGAGGTGAGGCTCCCAAGCTCCTCGATCTCGGCTCAGCAGCCGTGCAGCAAAAAAAGGACGAAGTTGCCAAAGAAGGCGGTGTGGAGCCGAAGAAGTAAAGTACGACGGACACTCCTGTCCGTTATAGTTTCCCCGTCTTCGCGAACTCGATGATCTTCTGGTCATCGTCCCCTGCCGCCCACGTCACGCGCAGAAAATCTGCCGGGTGAAGTTTGTGCTGCTCGAAGAACGAACGATCCCCGCCGCAGCCGAACATTGTGTCCGGGTCCATCTCGCCCTTCAGCTTGGCCCGTGCTTTCACGATCAAACGTGGCAGCCACGGAATCCCGTCCACCGCTGCCGGTTTGGGTGGCAGTTCACTCGGCGGCACAATTTTGCCGCTGCGTTTGCCGTGCTGCATGACTTGGAAGTAATCCCGCCGCACCGCCGCGACGAGCAAACTCGTCTCCAAGGTCGGCCCCTCGGCTCCGTAGCGACAGTGATCGTCCACAAAGTCAAAAAACTCCTGCGTTGTGTAGCCAATGCTGTCTAGAAACGCCTTATCAGCGGCCGTGAACCAGTTCGCACCTCGCGTATCACTACCGCGATGCAGTTTGGCGCAGCGTTCGAAGAGTTCGCGGAATGTCGTGTCCCAAGTTTGATCGTTCATCGTGCCCGAAACTAGCGGCGGCCACGGCAGCGTCAAACTTTCGTGCGCAACCATTCCTCCGCGCCGGTGGTTTACATCGCGCATGACCCTCGCTAGCATGACGCTCACACTGCCCGCCTACCTCATGCCCGACCCGGAACGGAACGCTCCCATTGCCTCGCCGCAGGCCACCGCCGACGGTGTGGACGAGTCTTCCGATCAGGAAAGCGTCCGCCTCATGCTCCGCGTCAAAGAAGGCGATGTGAAAGCCTTCGAGCGCCTCGTCGAGATGCATCAAAGCGCCATCATCGGCACCTGCGCCCGCATGTTGAACAACATCGACGACGCGCACGACATCGCCCAGATGGTTTTCATCCGCGTCTGGCGCAGCGCACCGCGCTACGAGGTCACCGCCAAGTTCACCACCTGGCTTTTCACTATCACCCGCAATCTCGTCTTCAACGAAACCCGCCGCCGCTCCCGCCGCAAAGAAGTCAGCATGGAGCAAGAAAACGAAGACGATGCGCCAAAGCACTTCGCCGATCACAGCACTCCTGGTGCCGATCACATCACGCAGCAGACCGAGCTTGAACTCGCGCTCGACAAAGCCATTGCCGCCCTTCCCGAAAAGCAGCGCCTCGCCGTCATCATGCGCCGTCACGAAGAGCGACCGTACGAAGACATCTGCGCCGCGTTGAAAATGTCCCTCCCCGCCGTGAAGAGCCTCCTCTTCCGCGCCCGCACCGAATTGAGAAAGCACCTCGCTGCCTACCTTGGCGAAGACATCGAGTAAGCTGAGAAATCGGCTCACCGCAGTCTCATCTGCGCCTCTGTTTCGCGATAGCGATCCCTTCATGCCCGCGTAGTGTTCGCACTCGCATGAAACTCATCCTGCTCGCCTTTCTCGCTCCGACGCTGCTCCTCGCCGCGCCGAAGCCCCTCTTCCAATCCAAGCTACTCACACCGAGCACGCCGAACCACAGCGTCGAGATCGACGTCTCCCTTGATGGCGCGAAGGAGCTCTTCCTCGTCGTCACCGATGGTGGAAACGGCTTTGGTGCTGATTGGGCCGACTGGGCGGAGCCGCGACTCATCCTCGCGGATGGCAGCGAGAAAAAACTCACCGAGATCGAGTGGAAGTCCGCACAGTCCGGCTGGGGCAATGTGAGCGTGAATGCCAGCGCGGGCGGCAAAGAACTCCGCAGCGCTGGCAAAGCCATCGAGTATGGCCTCGGCACGCATGCGAACAGCGTCATCGCCTTCAATCTGCCTGCGGGCACGAAGCGCTTCAAAGCACGCGGTGCCCTTGATGAAGGCGGCGCACGCCAGGGCATCGGCAGCAGTGTCGAGTTCCGCGTTTACACCGAAAACCCCGGCCCCATCGCCGCCAGCGACACCAACACCGCCGCGCACGAGCCGGAAAACGCCACCGAGCAGCTCGACGTGCATCCCGAGCTCACCGTGCAGCTTTTCGCCAGCGAGCCGCTCCTGCTTTCGCCATCCAGCATCGACATCGACCATCGTGGCCGCGTGTGGGTGTGCGAAGTCATCAACTACCGCAAGCACAACGGCGAACGCGCCGAGGGCGACCGCATCCTCATCCTCGAAGACACCGATGGCGACGCGAAGGCCGACAAATCCACCGTCTTCCACCAGGGCCGCGATGTGGATAGCTCCCACGGCATCTGCGTCCTCGGCAACAAAGCGCTCATCTCCTGCGGCGACGACGTTTTCTGGCTCATCGACGACAACGGCGACGACAAAGCCGACCGCAAAGAACTCATGTTCACCAAGATCGGCGGTGCGCAGCACGACCACGGCATCCACGCCTTCCACTTCGGCCCCGATGGCCGCCTCTACTTCAATTTCGGCAACGCTGGCAAACAGCTCTGCGATGCCAAGGGCGAACTCATCACCGACATCCACGGCATCAAATGCACCAACCAAAACAACCGCCCGTATCAGCAAGGCATGGTCTTCCGCTGCGAACTCGATGGCAGCAACGTCGAAGTGCTCGCCTGGAACTTCCGCAACAACTGGGAGGTCGCCGTCGATAGCTTTGGCACGATGTGGCAAAGCGACAACGATGACGACGGCAACAAAGGCGTGCGCATCAACTACGTCATGGAGTTCGGCAACTACGGCTACTCCGACGAAATGACTGGCGCAGGCTGGCAGACGCCGCGCATCGGTTGGGAAAGCGAGATCCCGCAGCGTCACTGGCATCAAAACGACCCCGGCGTCGTCCCGAACATGCTCATGACCGGCGCAGGCAGCCCCACCGGCATGCAAGTCTATGAAGGCGACCTCCTCCCCAGCATCTTCCACGGCCAGCCCCTCCACTGCGACGCCGGCCCGAACGTCGTCCGCGGCTACATCACCCAGCCCGACGGCGCTGGATACAAAGCCGAGATCGTCAACATCCTCGAAGGCACGAAGAACCGCTGGTTCCGCCCCAGCGATGTCGCCGTCGCCCCCGACGGCAGTTTGATCGTCGCCGACTGGTATGATCCGGGCGTCGGCGGGCATGGGATGGGCGACATCACTCGTGGCCGCTTGTTCCGCGTGACGACGAAGGCGGCGGAGAAGTATCAGGTTCCAAGTTTCAAGTTGGACACCGTCCCAGGTGCCGTGGCTGCTTTGAAATCACCGAATGAAGAAGCGCGCTATCTCGCGTGGAAGAAGCTCGAAGAAATCGGCTCCGAAGCCGAGCCCGAGCTTCACAAGCTCTTCAACGATACGAAATCCGTCCCACAACATCGCGCTCGTGCCTTGTGGCTGCTCGCCGCTCATGAGTGGGAGCGCATCAATCCCGGTGCCGACAAACCCAACCAGCACGACCTCACTCTGCCCGAGTGCCTCACCAAAGCCCTCACCGACACCGATCCCAACATCCGCATCACCGCCATCCGCGTCGCACGTCGGCTTGTGCAGCAAGCGCATCCCGAGATGCTGCGTGACGTTATCGCGAAGGTCGTGAAGGACACTTCGCCTGCGGTTCGCCGCGAAGCAGCGATTGCGTTGAGGTTTGATCCATCTATCGCTGGCAGCGAACTCTGTTCGGACATTGTGGACCAGATTCATTCGTCTGACCGCTGGATGATCGAAGCACTCGGTATTGCAGGTGACTTGGGGTGGCAATCGAGGGTCAAAACCGCATTAGATAGAACCTTCAAGAACGGCGCTATCGGATCGGAGAACACTTCACAAATGGAGATTACATTTCGGGTCCGGACTGGTGATGTGGCTCAATCCCACGCGCTCGCACTGACGACTGATTTGGGGGCGATTCAGCCATGGATCAAAACAAACTCACTCCGTTTCCTCCGCTCCCTCCAACTCCTCTCCCACAAACACCCCACCGAAGTCTCCGCCGCTGCTCTGACCATCTTCCTCAAAGCCGATGCCGAAACGGCCCTCGCTTCCACCGCGCTACTCGACCGCAACGCCATCGACTCCAATCCCGAGGCCAAGGCGCGGCTGGATACGCTCCTGAAGCCCGTCATCGGCAAACCGGAGTTCATCGACCTTGTGCAGCGGCTCAATTTGACCGGGTTCGAGCAAGAACTCGTCGATTACATCACCGCGCATCCTAACGCGGGCGAATCCATCACCGCCGCACGCATTCTCGCCGCGAATGTCGGCAAGACCGTGGCCTTCCTCACGCAGGCGGACGCCGCCTCCGCGAAGAAACTCGTCGCCGCGCTCGGCAAGGTCAGTGACCGGCCCAGCGTGGCCGTGTTGAACCAGGCTTTCTGGCCCGAGAAGCGCGACGACGTGCGCCGCAGCATCGTCGAGGCCCTCGCGCTCAGCAGCGAAGGCGGACGCGCCATTTTGAAGTGGCAGAGCGAGAAAAAACTGCCCGACACC
>Ga0209086_10000766_pt1 | contig 26745 bp, 22 predicted proteins | sample M_130207_XF_Meta_FD_187312 | JGI IMG/M metagenome (GOLD analysis project Ga0209086, IMG submission 187312) | Freshwater microbial communities from Lake Montjoie, Canada to study carbon cycling - M_130207_XF_MetaG (SPAdes) (version 2) | ecosystem: Environmental > Aquatic > Freshwater > Lake... | reverse complement strand
CAAGGTCAAACCCTCGGGCGCGGCCCGGAAGGCGTCCAGACAATTACGCGTTGGTGTCAAGAAGAACGTCGCTCCATCGCGGTGCGCTCCGACCACCTTTTGCTGCACACCACCAATCGGGCCCACGAGACCTTTGTCATCAATGGTTCCCGTACCGGCGATGGTCTTGCCTGCAGTCAGCGAACCCACGGTGAGTTTGTCGACAACACCCAGCGAAAACATCAAGCCCGCACTCGGACCGCCCACGCTTTCCAAACCGTAAGTAACAGAGATGTCCTTACCTTGGAAACCATTGGCGACCACGATGCCCACAACTGACGTCTTTGGATCTTTCGTTGACTTGCGAGTCGTCACCTTCGCCGTCACAGGCTTGCCATTGCGCACGAGAGAAAACACCACGACGGTTTCAGGTTTCTTGGACGAAATCAGGTCCGCAGCCTGCTGCGCTGAGCCAAGCGTGGTCCCGTCAATGGCCGCCATGACATCGCCAGGCTTGAGCGATCCCGCACTGGCCCCCTTGGACGCAACCGCATTGACCAGGACGACAGCCACCACAGGCTTATTGAGATACCGCAAAGCGGCAGTTGTGGCTTGGGATTGAGAATCGACAAAGTCTGCTGAGTTTTGCTCTTCGACTTGTGCAGTATCAACCTTGGCTGGAAACAAAAGGCGTTCAGGCAAGACAGCAGTACTGGAATCGAGCCAGCCAAGGAATGCTTCGACCAACGACACTTGGCCAAAAGGCCCGCCGGCCTCGCTGACCGTTGTGAGATTCAACCCACCCTGAGTGGGATAAGTACGAGCGCCCGAGACGTTGATCACCGGCTTTCCGGCATCCTCGCCAAGCGTGTTGAACGTGGGTCCGGGCCGCAAGATGACATAAGGAACCGGCAGGATCGCCGCTAGTGCGACAAGGAGAACTAAAACCAACCCAGACATGAGCAGCGACTTAGTTCGCGCGTCTAATGGTTGACGTTCTTCACCCTCAGCGTCGTCGGCCTCTTGACTCTCGCTCATGGATTCAGTCACGAAGGTGATCCGCCATCGGTCGGCTTACTTGGCCCACGAGAGCGCCGCCGGCCACGGGGGTTGTCCTTACGCATGGCGTCATTGAACTTCTTTTGCTGAGCCACGGTGTGACGAGGATCGCCCGGCCGATCTTGACCACGCCACGTGTACCAAACGACAGCACCAATCGTTGCCAAGATGGGTATGAACCACCATGCCAATGCCGACACTGCACACTCCCCAACGATGAATATGACAAATCTTGTGACATCAGCCTAGGACTGTGGATGGCACGGCGCTCACGCAGCAACCGGGTATCGCTTGTTACACGCCTCGGCGACGGCGAGCCCGAAGCAATGCTGCGACCGTCAGCACAGCAGCCGCGGCCGTCAGGGCGGTGACCTCGGATCGCCCGACGCGGCGACCGGCAATGGCGATGCGACCCTGGGCTTGTTCCATCAGAGCTTCAACAACTTGCTGATTGGTCCACGAAGCCGTCCACCCGTGGTTGGCGAGCACCGTTGAATCAATGACCCAGGGGTAGCGAATGAAGTCCAGTTCCTCCGCAGGCGCAGGAGTAATGCCATGGTGATGCAGGCGAGATGCCGTGCTCATGACCGCGGCTGCGGGGAGCTCGAGGCGTGAAATTCCACTGATGGCTTCGATCTCCTCCTGCACCAACCAACCCGAGGCACCAACAGGCACGACGCCAGCGATGGAATTCTCCACTACACATTCCAACGCCGTCGCCAGATCGTCAATGTGCACAAACTGCCAGGCCGGCACCGATCCCTTGAGGAAGAGCAAGCGAGGTGCCTCAAAGTGACGCAAGAAGGCAGTATCGATGGCATCACCAAAGACCACAGCGGGGCGAACAATCGAAACGCGCGAGTCAGATTGATCGGACCACTGACGAAACTGCTCTTCCGCATCAAGCAGATCTTGAACAACACCGACTTCACCGTTAGCTCGCAGTGGCGCATCGTCCTTCAGCGGAATGGAGTTAGTCGGACTCGCTCCATAAACCATCGCGCTCGACAGCAAGATGACGTGCTTGATTCCCACCTGCGAACAGGTGGACAGCAACTTCGCGGTCAAGGCTGCGGAAAGGTCTCCGCGAAAGGGGTCTGGAACCGACAGATCAGGATCGATCCAAGCATGCACAACAGCGTCCATCCCCGCCAAATCCTTCGACAGGTCAGCACCGGTCGGGTCAACAAAGACCCAATCCACCGATCGCAAGTGATGGGCCAGCACAGCGGCAAGTCCCTGGGCCGCGCACACGATGGCTACTTTGGGCGATGTGCTTGCTGTTGTCGTCATGTCGCGGACCGGAATACTCTTAAGGTCCGCGGGGTTGAACAGATCAACGACATGACCCCCATTGTGTCGCATAGGGACGCCCGACCGGAAGTATTTGGGAGAGACACATGACCAACGACCTGCCAGGCGATCCGGAAGAGAACCCATTCGAAGCCCTCTTCGCCGCGATGCGAGGTCCCATGCCAACAGAGGCTTTTGGTCTAGGAGCCATCCTTTCTCAACTCGGCGCGATGATGCAGTCCGCCGAAGCAGGAACTGTTCCCTGGGATGTTGTCCAACGAGCAGTGGACGAAAAAATGGTGGGGGTGACGGATCCGGTGCCCACCACGACGGATCGCAGTCGCTTTGATGATGCTGTTTTGTTAGCCGATGCTTGGCTTGATCAAGCGACTTCGCTACCTAGCCACGGCGAGCTTGAGGTGTGGTCACGCCGTCAATGGATTGATAAAACAGCCAAGCAGTGGCTTCAGCTTGTCCAACCTTTGGCCTCCCGAGCCACTGACGCCATGGGGCCGCGCGCGCTCATGGCAAGTGACATGATTCCGCCCGAATTCGCCGCCGTCATGGACGGCCCCATGGGTCAGCTGATGGACAACTTGGGATCCATCATTTTCGCCACGCAGGTGGGTCAGGGATTGGCCGAACTCAGTGGCAGCGTCCTCACCACTGCCGACATCGGAGTGTGCGTAACCGATGACAGCCGAGCGGCACTGGTCTTGACCAATCTTGACGGCTTTTCCGAGGACTTAGGGGTGACATCCACTGACATTGATCTCTACCTCACGCTGCGAGCGCGGGCCCACCAACGGCTGACGGCACATGCTCCATGGCTGACGGCTTTGTTCACAGCAGCTATTGATGATTACGCCCGCGGACTCAGCCTCGATCTATCGGTTTTGCAAGACCAAATCGAAGCGTTAAACCCCAACGACCCAGCAGCACTGTCAGAGTCTCTTGCGTCCGGCGTGTTCGCTCCGCCGGAAACGCAAGAACAACTTGACGCGCAAGCCCGACTCGAAACCCTCATCGCGTTAATCGATGGCTGGATTGATGATGTAGTGACACAAGCATCCGGCGCCATGACCTCCGCCATTGCTCTGCGCGAGACATTGCAGCGCCGTCGCGCCACTGGCGGTCCGGCTGAGCAAACGTTCGCCTCACTGGTGGGTCTTGAGTTACGACCACGCCGCGTACGGGAAGCCAGCCAACTATGGGCCCGAATCCGAGAGCAACGAGGAGTGGCTGGACGCGATGCCCTATGGGCTCACCCCGACTTGTTGCCCACCGGTGAGGACATTGACTCCCCCGACCACTTCCTTCGCGCCATTCCGCTCGATCTTTCCGAACTCGATGACCTCGAACCGTTTGGGGACAACGAGAACTAACCCTTCGCTGCGGCCCAGCCTTCGAGATACCCCTGGGCGCGCACGGCCTGTGGGTAACGATCCATCAGGACTTTAAAGTCCGCAGAATGATCAGGGACCAATAGGTGGGCAAGTTCGTGTAGGACGACGTAATCCACGACAAACTGTGGCATCGGCTGCAACCGGTGCGAGATCCGAATACTGCGATCGGCCGGAGTGCACGAGCCCCAGCGCGATTGTTGATTGGTGACCCAGCGAATCGAAAACGGATCAAGAGTGGTGTGCAAGTATTTACTCGCAAGGAATTGAGCACGTTCAAGCAGAGCTTCGTCACTGGGTTTTTGTCGGGGATCGGTGCGATCAAGTCGCTGCACCATTTCATCAACGATCTCTTGTTCTTGAGAACGCGGTGTTGATGCTGGCATCAAAATGACCACCGTTTCGCCATCGCGATAGGCAGAAACCGTTCTACGTCGACGCTTACTTCGACGAATCTCGATCTTGGGTGACTGCTCCGATGACATGTGGTGAAACTAGCCCACGTTGGCGGTGGGTGCGATGGGACTCGTGGGACTAAATGTGACGTCCTCGTGACAAATTTTTTTTCTCCACACCCATAGTGGATAAAGCTAGGCACGAAAACCGCTCTAAGCCGGGAAACTCCTTGATCTATCCACACAACAACCCACAGGTCGCCCCCAGGTTTGTTTGACTTGTCCCCAGAGCATCCACAACATCGTCCACAAGCAGGTGGAAAAACTCGTTGACGGTAGGCACTCACGCCCCTTACCTTCTCCTTAGACGAAGCCCTCGGGATAACGCTCCGTCATTCGCAAGGGGAAGGCGAATGACGGAAATCGCGACCTGAGGGCTTTGTCATGTCCCAAAATGTCCATAATCGCCTGCGACACGCGAGAAAACCTCCCCAGAGTGGCCAAATCTAGGCGTCCGCAGGCGTACCTTGAAGACAGTCCAAGGCGCGGGCCTTGAACGCTGCAATGGAGGAAGCAATGGCCGAGGAAAGTTACACCGGAACTGCCTACTGCGTGAAGTGCCGCGAAAAGGATGTGCCGTTCACTGGAGTTGTCGTCGAAAAGAACGGTCGGCGTATGGCCCAGGGTATTTGCCCCAAGTGCGGTACCAAGTTGAACCGAATCTTGGGCAAGGCCTAAGACTTCAGCGTTTGACCTGCTGTTGTCCCCAACAGCCATTCCCCACGTTTGTCAGACTTTGTGTTTAGTGCGCCCTCGGAATTGATTCTGAGTAATCCGCCATTGCACCACGAAAGCCCTGTGGAGAGCGTTCTTCTCCACAGGGCTTCTTCGTTCATCGTGATCCCATGCATCTCCAACTCAAACCCGGCCTCGTCGTCCTCCCCCTGAGCAGCACGAGCGTGCAAATTGGCATCGCACCAGGCCCGACCTATCGGTTACACGACCTCAGTCCTTCGATGTCCTCCTTTGTTTCACTCTTAACCACACCACACACCTGGTCCCAGCTACTTCAAGGCAGCGGTCTGGATAAGTCAGCAGCTGAAGCGTTGAGAAACCAACTCGCCAATGCTGGTTTACTCACCATGCATCAACACAGCTCAATGACAACGCAAGAGCGGGATCGACTGGACCGCGCACGCCTTCACCACGACAGTGCTGCGTGGTCCTTAGCCAATCCGCTCGCTGATAGTCGCGACATCATGAATCGGAGATCGAATGCCTGGGTCGAAATCCACGGGAGCGGTCGCCTCGCCTTTGCCCTTGGGCAACTCCTCGCGGCCGCTGGTGTGGGCCGCATAACTGCCGCCACCTCTAGAGCATTAACCGAACAGGACTGTGCCCCTCTTGGACCGCTGCCGCAGCACTGCGGCCAGCCATCCCATCGAGCCTTAATGGATCTACTGAGTTCGCACTACCCCAGCGTGCATCGTGCGTCCCGGCCACATCAGCCACCCGATGTCACCCTTATCACTAGCGAAGCACCCTTTGTCTCCTTAGACCTCTGTGATGAACTCGTGAGTCATGACCGGGCACATCTGCCCGTTGTTTCACGCGGCGGCGGTTTTGTGCTTGGGCCGTTCGTCATCCCTGGACAATCTGCGTGCGTGCGATGTGACGAGCTCATTCACTCCGATCGAGATGCAACACATGCGTGGATCGCGACAGCAATGCGCACCAACCCCTCGCCGCCCCAAGCCTTTGACGCCGTCCTTGGCACCTTGGCCACCTCGGTCGTCGCGCTTAACGCGTTGGCATACATCGACCAACTGGTGACACCTCAGTTGCTCAACGCAGTAGCAACAACAACATTGCCTTCTGGCGAACTCACCGTGACTGCGACCACGCCACATCCAGCTTGTGGGTGTGGGTGGCCGCAGTCAGAGCGTTCGTAGCTACTGGAATCAGGCGGCCGAACCGGCCATCCGGCGCGGTGCACGCTTGTACGCAATCACTCGCCCACGGTCGAGCAATGCCCCGCCCCACACTCCCCATGGCTCACGGCGCTCTAGAGCTCCGGCCAGACAAGCTTGACGCATCGGGCACACGCGACACACGACTTTGGCCTGCTCGAGCTCGTGTGGATCCTCGGAGAAGAACTGCTCAGGTGCATCTGTGCAGGCGGGGATCATCACGTCGTCGGGCAAGAGGTCACTCGGCGAGATCAGCGTAATCATGACGTGCCTTTCATTTTCTGTGAATTGGTTTGGTGCTACGGAATGTGTGGAATCGGGCTCCTGAGCAAAAAACAAAGGCCGCGGTCCCCAACGGGTCCGCGGCCTGACAATGGCAAAAATCAATTAGTCAGGGGGTCCCGGGCGCGCATGCTTCTTGGCGCTTGCAGCAAAATAAGCCGCAAACGTCGTCGTGCTCGCCCATCGGCGAGAAGAAGCAGACAACATCGAGATGTCCTAACCAATTAATCGTGTTGACGGATGTCAACGACTCCAAGGATAACGCACGAAAAATCCGGGCTCGACTTGGTGCGTGTCGCGCTGATCCGTTTACGCGTGAGCCCTGCCTAGAGATTTAACGCTAGGGGGTGTTGGCGGCGGCGGCTTCCGAAGCTGCCAGTGCATCCTCCGCAGAGCCACCATCGAGCACCAGGCGCACCGCTGAGCCATAGCGCTGAAGCTTGCTCTGGCCAATCCCGACAATGGCCAAGAGTCCGGCGTCATTGCTGGGTTCAGCCTCAGCAATGGCCTGCAGCGTGGCATCGGTGAAGATCACAAAGGCCGGAACACTGACCCGGTTGGCCTCGGCCAATCGCCACTCACGCAGGCGATCAAACAACGCCTCATCGAAGTCAACCTCACAGGTCAAACACCGCTTGAGTTTGCGTTCGGCCGCAACGGTGAGGACCTTTGTGCACACCCGGCACTTCACCCCGGATTTTGGACCCTTCACCACGCGAGGCTCGGCCACGATCTTTGGCGCCGAGCCACCCACTGCTGCACCAAGCGCTGCCAAGAAGCGTGACGGTTCGCGCGTGCCCCGACCATTGCGCGACTTAGACCACGACATCACGAGTTCGTCGCGTGCTCGTGTGATCCCGACGTAGAACAACCGGCGCTCTTCAGCGATTTGTTCACTCGTTGATGCGTGGATCAGCGGAAGGGTGCCATCGACTAGACCGACGAGGTGAACACACGACCATTCCAATCCCTTCGCGGCATGCAGCGAGGCAAGTGTGACGCCATCAACTGCCGGAGCGTGTTGGGCTGCTGAGCGCTCAGACAACTCTAGAACAAATTCAGCAAGCCCAGCTGCGGGAGTAGATGCTTCGAATTCGTCAGCCAATCCAGCCAGAGCAGATAGCGACTCCCACTTTTCGCGCACCGCACCTGCACCGGAGGGCGGGTTGTCGTCCCAACCCATACTCAGCAAAACCGCGCGCACCGCCTGCCCCAATCCAGCAACCGATCCCGCTGGCTCTAACGCAGCCCCGTCCGCCATGTCCTGGTTGAGCAGGCCGCCAGGAATGGCCCTAGCCGCTCCTCGAATCAAGGTCATGGCCTGGCGTACTTCTGGGCGGTCAAAAAAGCGCTCGCCGCCCTTGAGCACGTAGGCGATTCCCGCTTCGGCCAAGGCTTGTTCGTAGTTCTCCGACTGCGCGTTGATGCGATACAAGATGGCGATTTCGCTTAGTGGAACACCAGCGGCTTTTTGCGCGGCAATGCGTTGAACAACGGTCGTGGCTTCTTCCAGTTCATCAGCGCAGACCACAAGCTCTGGCGCCTTGCCACCGTCGCGTTGCGCTTGAAGGGTGAGCGCAGGAGTGCCCGTGGGCGCTGCAGCGCGCAGGACGGCATTTGCCGTTGCAATGATTTGTGGCGTCGATCGGTAGTTGCGGATCAGCGAAATCTGAAGCGCGTTCGGGAAGCGCTGTGCGAACGATTCTAGGTACTTTGACTCAGCCCCGGTGAAGGAGTAAATAGTCTGCGCCGAATCACCCACCACCGTGACGGAATCACCATCGCCTAACCAGCCTTTGAGCAAGCGGTCTTGTAATTGGTTAACGTCTTGGAACTCATCGACGACGAAATGGCGGTAACGCGCCCGAATCTCTTCGACGACAGCGCTTTGCTCTTCGAGCAAGGCCACGGTTAGCAAGAGAATGTCCTCGAAATCGAGTTTTCCGCGTTCGCGCTTGACCTCTTCGTAGGCCTGATAGAGCCGAACAAACTGCTCCGGCGTCACCGGCGGCTCTCGGCGTTGGGCGCGCTCGAGGTAATCGCCAGGAACGATGGATGAGACCTTCGCCCATTCGAGTTCACTGGCGAGGTCACGGATCAATGCCGGACTGGTGGCAAGGCCTACTCGGCTGGCAGCCATCGCCATGACTTGCGCCTTAGACCCCATCACCTCAGGCATCTGCCCACCGATAGCTCGCGGCCAAAAGTAGGTCAGTTGACGCAGGGCCGCCGAGTGAAATGTTCGGGCCTGGACTCCGCCAACACCCAAACCGCGCAAGCGTTGGGCCAACTCACCAGCAGCTCGAGTGGTGAAAGTAACAGCGAGAACCTGGCTGGGATCAATCACTCCCGCATGCACGCCATAGGCGATGCGATGGGTGATGGCACGTGTCTTACCTGTTCCAGCTCCCGCTCGAACAACGACTGGGCCAAAGGGTGCTAAGGCGACTTCCCGCTGTTCGGGATCGAGTCCTTGCAGGACTTCATCGGGCGTAGGCACCCCCGCATCTTCGCAGTTGGGGGTGACGCCCGCTACAGGCCTAGGTGTTTCTTGACATCTTTGAGGCTGGGATTGGTCGCTGCCGTGCCGTCCGGGAATACCACTGTGGGAACGGTCTGGTTTCCGCCGTTGACCTGTTCCACGTAGGCGGCCGCCGCAGGATCTTGCTCAATGTCGACTTCGGTGTATCCAATGCCCTCGCGATCCAGCTGTTGCTTGAGTCGCTGGCAATAACCACACCAAGTCGTCGAATACATCGTCAACGTTGTACTCATGCTCTCTCCTTCGCTCATGACTCCATAACCCTAGGGGCGCGGAAAATATTCCGCATGACGAGCCAACTAGTACGGTGGGCGGGTGCTTCGAATCGCCACCTTCAATCTCCTGCACGGTTTACCCGTGATCGGTGGCATGCCCCAACCCCAACGCGATGAGGAGGGCAACTTCACTGGCCCTCCGATCAATCTTGATGACAGCGGCTTACGCAAGGCTATGGATCAGCTCAATGCCGACATTGTCGGACTGCAAGAAGTCGATTGCTACCAACCCCGCAGTGGAATGCACGATCAAACAGCGATTGCGGCGGAGCAACTTGGGGCACCACATCACTTGTTTGCCCCTGCCGTCATGGGCACACCGGGCGACACTGATGGTTGGCGAGCGGCCACATCACAAGACGATGCCGACTTTGCTGCCGGGCTCGATGTGGGACCGATGTACGGAGTGGGGCTGGTGTCGCGATTGCCGGTTGAGCAATGGCACGTGGAGCGCTTTAGTGCCCCGCGCGCTCGGCTTCCCTTGATTGTGCCCACGCCCGATCGCCGGCCCACCATCATTTCGGTCCCTGATGAACCTCGCGTTGGCATTGTCGCGGTGCTCACCGGGCCGGCTGGACCCTTTACGGTCGCAACCGCCCACCTATCTTTTGTTCCTGGCATCAATGTTCGCCAACTACGCGACTTCGCTCGCCGCACCGCGCACTTTCCCCGACCTTTTTTCCTCATCGGCGACTTCAATTTGCCCGGACGTTGGCCAGCGCGCATCACCAAGTTTGATTCCTTGGCGCGCGGCGGCACCTATCCATCGTTTTCACCACGAATCCAATTCGACCATGTACTGGTCGACGGCTTATCCCCATCGGTCCGCAGTCATGCCCGCACCATGGCACTGGAGATCTCTGATCACTGTGCTGTTGCCGTTGACCTAGAAGGGTTTGACGCCTCGAACTAGTCCGTCAACAGTTGCTCGATTGATTCGGCGGTCAGGTCGCTGACATCGGGACGATCCAAGCGCTGATCAAGAACGTAGTAGAAACCCACCTTGACCCGATCGGGGTCAATGCCGTGCATTTTCGCCCAGGCAATCCGATACACCGCGAGTTGTTCCCGGTCAGCTGGTTTCGTACCCGTCTTCCAGTCAATGAGATCAAAGGTGCCGTCGTCATCTTGGTAGACCGCATCGATGCGTCCAACAATCACGCGACCGCCCAAGACGATTTGGATGGGTGCTTCGATCGCGTACGGCTGGCGGTCCGCATAGGGACCAGCTTCAAAGGCATCCTGCAGTTCCTTCAGCTTGTCATCGGCCACCACGAAGTCGTCGTCGCTAGCACCGAGCAATTCGTCGCGATTGATCAAGGCCCGCTGACCAAATCGGGCTTCAACCCACGCGTGGAAGTCCGTACCGCGCGATGCCGCGCGAGCAGGTGGTCGGGGCATTGGGCGCAACAGGTCGCGAGCAAAGCCTTGGCGATCGTGGGTGAGCCGAACAATCGCCGACGCACTCAAGGAATCTGGAATGGGGACTTCGCGAACGGGTGCGTGTTGAATACGAGCTTCCTCGATCAACAAGCGAGCATCGCGCACCCACTGTTGAACATTAACTGGATAGGTATCAACGGGGATGTCCAACAGATCCATGGATGTGGAGCCGGCCATGTCGGCCGCTATCCGCACATCGTTTGCTACTTCGAGACGGGCCCGATCGCGTGGCGAGTCCAGGACCACTGGCCACTGCACACTGGCTGCCTCTGTAATCCAGGGGTTGCTTTCTTTATCGTCGGGCTGGTCAACCCACACGTGAGTCAGGACATCAGCAACCTCCCGCGCTTCCGCAAGGAAGGGTGAGGGTTTGCGTGGCGTCTTTTGAGTCAGCCCCCAGACCGAACCTGACATGAAAACCTGCTGCTTGGCCCGCGTCACGGCCACATATCCCAGTCGCCGTTCTTCGGCTAGCGACAGTTCCTTCATCTGTTCATCGAAGGCGGCGCCGCCGCCGTTGCCTTCCCAGGTACTGATCGCTGGAAAGTCCTGTGCATCTCCGCGCAAAGAAAAGGGAACCGCCTGCATATGCCGGATCCACACTTCACGCTTCTTGACGCTCGGGAATGTTTTGGCATCAAGTCCCGGAATGATCACTACGTCGTACTCCAGGCCCTTGGCTCCATGAACGGTCAAGAGTTTGACTGATTCGGTTGGCGAAGGTTGGGCGGTGTCCAGCGCTTGCTTCTCATTCGCCATCGCTTGCAGGTAAGACAGGAACGATCGCAGGCTCACGCGTCCGTCAAGATCATTGAACTCGTCCGCCAAGGCCAGCAATGCTGACAACGACTCCGAAAGTCCGACGCGTGCATCGCGAATGCTGACTTCAACATCAATCCCAGTAATGCGAATGACTTCCGTGATGACATCAACCGGTGCCATGCCAGCGAAATAGCGCAATCGTTCAAATTCTCGGGCCAACAAAGCGCAGCGCTGCCGCCCTTCGGGACTCAAGTCGGCATCCCCTGGGTCCATCACCGCCTCAAGTAGGGAAACCAACTCCACGGCGTCCGCGGATGCAACGGCTTCCAGCAAGGTTTGCGTCAAGTGATCTTCGTGTTCGACAACTTTCTGGCCTCCCGACTGCTCGCGCACCACATCGTGGGCTCGACGACTCAGCGCCAACAGGTCGGCCGGGCCAAAGCGCCATCTCGGCCCTGATAGGAGGCGGATGAGCGAAGGATTCTCGCAGGGGTCATCAAGTAGCTTCAACGTCGCAATGACATCCGCGATTTCGGGGAGTTCGAGCAAGCCACCGATACCGACGACCTCAACGTTGATTCCCTGCGCTACCAGCGCGTTGTACCAGCGCGCAACATGCGCATTGGCACGAAGCAAGATCGCGATCTCGTGAAGCGGAGTCCCCTCTGCAATTGCCCGCTGAATATGGGCAACCCCAGAGTGCACTTCCTCCATGGCTTGCTCAAAAAAAGCGACCTCAACGCCACCGGTGGTCGCACGATCAGGTTGTGCAACGAGTGGCTTAGCTGCTGTGTGGCGTTCGCGCACCGGTGCAGCCACCGCGTTGGCCACATCCAAGATGAGCTGGCCGCTGCGATTATTGACTCCTAAGCCGGCTTGATTGGCCTTTTGATCGTCGGCCTTGGTGAACTCGTGGGCAAAGATTTCGATGTTGCCTGCCGAAGCCCCACGCCAGCCATAGATGGCCTGCAGAGGGTCACCGACTGCCGTCAGGCTGTGCCCTTGGCCGAACAGGTCGAGCAAAAATGACTTTTGCGCAACCGAAGTATCTTGATATTCATCAAGCAGCACCACGGCAAACCGCGCACGCTGCTCGCGACCGATCTCGGGGAACTCGCGGGCCAAGCGAGCCGCAAAACCAATCTGGTCACCAAAATCCATCAGTGCCAGGCGTTGCTTTTCCCGGCGAAACTCTTCGACCAGGCCCACTAGTTCTAACCGACCACCGGCTGCTGCACGTGCGTCTGTGGCCACCTTGGTGAACTTGGCGCTATTGGTGTCGCGGATGGTTTCTAGTTCAGCAATGTGCGCTTGATCGTGAGCGCGGATCTGATCCGCCGAACACAACTGCTCATTCATCTCATTTTCAAGCGCTAACACGTGCCCGGCAATAGTGGCCGGCGAACCTTCAATGAATTCAAATGGCCCTTTGGCTCGGGTCACCACGCGCATGGCCAACTGGAACCTCGCTGGTTGGGTCAGCAATCGCGAATCCGGCTCCACACCGATCAGAAGTCCGGATTCGGTCACTAAGCGCGAAGCGAATGAGTTGTAGGTAGAAACCACTGGACCGACTTCTAGATCCGGATCCGTGTGACCATCCTCCGATTGCGCTGCACCCCAACGATCAAGAACCGAATTGATGCGTCGTCCCAATTCAGCGGCTGCTTTGTTCGTGAAGGTCAAGCCCAGGACTTGATCAGACGCTACTTGCCCTGACGCCACCAACCACAGCACGCGCGCTTCCATCACCGTGGTCTTGCCAGTACCCGCACCAGCCATGATCACGAGAGGCTCCATGGGAGCGGTGATCGATTCGAGCTGTTCATCGGTGAAGGCAAAACCAAAGAATGCGGCTAATTCGACAGGATCGGTCATCAGTTTTTTAGTCGCGGTCATGCGATCACTCCTTGGCCATGATCTTGAGCTGGGCAAGCCGTCTTGAAGTCACAGAAAGTGCACGCTTCGGTGACCACCGGTGGGAATGCACCCGAGGCGATTTGAGCCACGCCCTCCTCGAGCAACTCATCCATCCACGTGTCAGTGCCCGGTTCGTCAGGGGCAAGTGCCGACTGTTCGCGCACGGTGGTCTTGCCGTAGGACGTGAGGCGCAACAGCACGAGCTCCGCGCCGCCCGTAATTTCCTCATCAGGAGCGGGAAGTTCGCGAACTTGAGCAATCGCGTCGTTAAGCGCACCTTCGCGTACGGCAAGTTGATACAAGCCCAATTGGGGATTTTCTTGCGTTGAGTCCTTCGATGGAGCGGACTTCATCGTCTTGAGGTCAATCACCACCACTGTGCCCTCAGCGGTGAGTTCAAGGCGGTCAATCTTGCCGCTCAAGTGCACGTTGCGGCCGGCAATGGTGACGTCCATTTCGAATTCTTCTTCAGCACCGATCAAGCGGCGCTGATTGGCGGCTTGCCAACTCAAAAAGTTAATCAGGGCATCGCGCGCTTTGCCGCGCTCGACATCGGCCTGCCAAACGGCTTCGTAGCTGACCTCATCCCAGACGCGATCCAGATGCACCATGAGTTCATCAATGTGCGGGGTCACATCCTGACTGGCAGCTTCCTCGGCTAACGCGTGAACCACACTGCCAAATCCCATCGCTGCATTGCGCGGGCCATTAGCTCGAACAGCACGACCTAAGTACCAGCTCATCGGGCACGTGACCAACGACTCCAACTGTGAACCTGAGAGACGAATCTGCTTCTCCGGTGGGAACGGGTGAACATCTTCACCTGAGATCTCGCGGACACCCCACCAGTTGTCGGGATGGGCTGTGGGAACCAGGAGCTCATCGCCGACCTTTTCACTGGCCAAACTCCCCAAGATCTGGATGGCAATATCTCGTTCAGCCTTGTGGAGCTCATTCCCTAGCAGTTGTGCGCGCAGGGAAGCGACCAAACCAGGCAAGGTAGCCGGTCGAGGCGTTCGAGCAGTAATAGCCGTAGCCGACAAGGTCGGGTTGGAGCGAATCAACTCATCAATAAATCGTGAGGGCTGAGATCCGTTCTCTGCCGCTTCACCCACGGCCGTGACCAACAATCGCTGACGGGCGCGAGTGATCGCGACGTAGAAGAGCCGACGTTCTTCGGCCAACGTGGTGGTTAAGGGATGGAAGTCCTCAATCTCGTGCGCGACTAACTGATCGGCTTGCAACAAGGTGCCGCGCTGGCGCATGTCGGGCCACACATCGGCTTGCACATCAGCCACCACAACGAAATCCCACTCGAGTCCCTTCGACCGGTGGGCAGACATGACACGCACCGCATCTCGACTGACTCCGCGCTGCACCAATGTGTCTGCCGGAATGGACTGTCGGGTGATGTTGTGCAGGAATCCGCGGGCACCACCGGCAGCTGAACGCTCTCGATTGCGCATCGCCAAGGTAAACAGCGTGAGCACTGCATCGAGATGACGGTCAGCGCGCCGACCTTGTGCACCACCGGAATACGACGAGCGCTCTAAGCGCTGACCCCACGTTCGCACGTCATCTTTACGCCAGGGTTGTTGATCCCACAAAGTCCACAACACTTCGTGGGGATCATCATGTGTGGCCATAGCTTGGCGAGCGAGCACGATGACTTCAGAGAGGCGACGTGCCACTCCCGTTACTTCCTCATCGTGGGACGCCAAGAGCCCAGGGGTCACAACGGCCTCGCGAATCAGTTCGCCTGATGAGGTAGTCGGCAATCCAAACTCGTTAGCGTGGCGACTTTCCTCGCGAAGAGCGCGGCCCAAGCGCCGCAATTGGGCGGAATCCCCACCGCAATAGGCCGACAGCAGGAGGGCGCGGATTTCATCCGCACTCACCTTGCCAGGTTCGATCACACAACGCATGGCCGTCAACAACGGTTCTACAGCTGGATCCAAGTGCAAGGGCAGGTCTTCACCCGCGACTTCCACCGGCACTCCGGCCGCATGCAGCGCGCGATGAAGGCTAGGAATTGATCGCGCTCCAGACCGAACCAAGATAGCCATCTGTGACCAGGCAATGCCATCGTCAAGGTGCGCACGACGCAACTGATCCGCAATGGCATCGCCTTGCGCGATCGTGGATGAGTACGTGTGCACATCAATGACGCTCGTCGGAAGGTCAGGGGCCGCTACTCGTTGGCGGTGGCTTCGACCGTCACCTTTAAATGCGGTGCCGGTAGAGGAAAACTTGGCAGCCACTGAAACTGCGAGGTTGACCAATCCCTCGCCACTGCGACGACAGGTGCGCAGCGCCACCACTGCTGCCTCTGATCCATCCGCTTGCGGGAAACGTACGGGGAACTCCACGATGCCCTTCACTTCGGCTCCACGGAAGGCATAAATCGACTGGTCGGGATCGCCGACAGCAATCAAATCGCGACCGCCACCGGCAATCGCCTGAAGAAGGCGCTCTTGGGCCGGGTCAGTATCTTGAAATTCATCGACAAAAACGGCGTCATAGCGTTGGCGCAGGTCAGCTTGACCCCTGGATGACTGCGCAAAGATCACCGCGCGCGTGACCATCTCGGTGTAGTCAATCTCGTTCTTGTGATCGAGGACGTTGAGGTATTCCTCGAGTGCATTGGCCACACTGACCCATGCATCCCGCCCTTGTTGCTGGGCTATGGCCATCAATTCGTGTGGCGCAAGCCCCAGGGTGCGGGCTCGCTGAAAGATCGTGCGAATTTCAGCGGCAAAACCGGCAGTATTCAACGCCGCTTGCCATTGCTTTGGCCATTGAACGGTTGGCACGTCGTCTTCAACGTGACCCTGCAGGAGTTCGCGAATGACCGCGTCTTGCTCAGGGTTGGTCAACAACGTGCGGCGCGGGGCCCCCCACTCAAAATCTTGGGTGGCATCCCCAACCAAAGCGAAACAAAAAGCGTGAAAGGTCCATGCCGTTGCACCCAACTGGTCTGGCCCCAAACGAGTGGCGATGCGATCGCGAAGTTCTTGCGCGGCCTTGCGACTAAAAGTCAGTACCAAGATGCGATCAGCCGGCGTTCCGGCTTCAATGCGAGCCGCAACAGCCTCAACCAAGGTGGCGGTCTTTCCCGTTCCCGGTCCGGCCAAAATCAGCAACGGGCCAGCGCCCGCGGTGGCCGCATGGTCAACAGCGCGCTGTTGTTCAGCGTCCGGAGTGATCCGCGGACCAGCAACACGGTCGGGTGCTACCAAGGTGATGACGGGCGTATCTGCACTACTGCGACGACCTGCTGTTGCCAAGAACTGAACTCGCCTTCTGCTAGACGGTCTTCTGCTAGACGGTCTTCTGCTACCCGGTCTTCTGCGGGCTGCCACCTGACCGGCGGTCAATGGCCACCCGTCAGGAAGACCTTAGTGTTGCGTAGGTGTCTGACAATGGCCCTTTTTTGCGTAGGTATGCGGGGCACGGTGCCCAACTGACACCACATCCCCACCTGAGCGCACTGGGCGTGGAACGATGAAGGTCTATGACGCCGTTGCCCCCTGACCAGCAGCTCCCAGAACTTGGCCTGCCTGTCATCGAAGAGCCGCCGCTGCCCAACAGTGTGCGCCGGCCTCGCGACCTGCTCCGATTGGTCGTCACCATCGCCATCGCAGCAGCACTGCTCGTCATCACCGCGCTCGCTGTGACTACTACTTCTGGTCTCGAGGCCGACCTCATCGGTGTGGTAACTGGTCTTCCTGCAGCACTGATTTACATCGTGCAGTTCTTCGGTGGATTGGGACTGTTGATCATTCCGGTTGCCGTATCCATTGACTTAGTTGCACGGCGACGCAACACCCAGCTGTTGACCGCTTTGGCGGCGGCAGCCATCGCGGCGTTCTTTGCCGTTGGATTGCGTTTTGCCATTGAATACCTGACCCCCGGCCAGCTTCTCGAAGCGCTCACCAAGGTCAAACCCGATGGCACCCGCACGCTGACGTTGGATGCCGCACTCGCTGCCATCGTTGCGTTGTTGACTGTTGCCCAGCTGGCGGGCCGAAGTCGCTGGCAAATCTTTTCGGCCGTCATTGTCGGATCGGTTTCCACCACGCTGGTGCTATCCAGTTCCCTCACCTTGGTGGCGGTTGCTGAATCAATCTTGCTGGGGTTCGCGGTCGGCCTGATTTCCCGGTACGCCATGGGCTCACCCAGTGAGCGGCCCGATGGCCTGGCCATCGCCATGGCCTTGCGCGATGCCGGCCTACCCCTGACCCACCTGACCCGCCTTGATCTTGAATCGCGAGGGCGTCGTCGCTACCGCGGGGTCGCCACGGAAAACGGCACGACTGAGCACTACCGCATTCACGTCCTTGACCGCGATCAAGAAGGAGCTGGCATCGCGGCCTACCTATGGCGTCAAATTCGCGTCATTCGTCCAGCCGCTCGACCCGTGTTCCTTTCGCTTCGGCGAAACTTTGAACACGAGTCCCTGGTCACCTTTGCAGCCCAAGCAACCGGTGCATCCGTTCGCGAACTCGTCGCTGTGACCGAAGTGGGAGTGTTTGCAGCAACTCTTGCTTACATCGATCCACAAGCGCGGCCTCTCAGCGAGCTTGATCCTGCGATCTTGACTGACCACGCCCTGGATTCAATTTGGTCAACCGTTGATGCACTCCATCAATCACGCGTTGCCCACCGAGGCTTAGCGCCGTCCCGTATTCAATTACGCGAGGACTCGACCGCGGTTCTGACCGACTTCCGTGATGGTGAAATTGCCGCTAGCGATCTGGCTCTTGCACTCGACACTGCTGAACTCTTGGTTTCGCTGGCTTCCCTCGTTGGAGCCGAGCGAAGCGTGCAAGCAGGTGTGCGCAGCGTGGGGGCACAGCACATCGCTAGTTGCACCTCGCTGGTGCAATCACTGTCAATGTCGGATGAAACCCGAACCCTGCTCAAATCCAATAAGGGCCTGCTCAAGCAGGTCCAGCAGGTCATGAGCACCTTGAGCACCGAGGAAGTTCCTGAGCAGCCGCCCCTGGCCCGCTTCCAAAGGCGCACCATCATCAGTGCCGTCGGCCTGTCTGTGGCTGCCTACCTGCTGATTTCCCAAATCGGGACCCTCGATCTGGGCAGGATTTTGGGACAAGCCGAACTCACCTACGTTGCAGCCGCCCTGATCTTGTCCTTCATGACCTACGTCGGCGGAACCCTGAGCTTGATTGGGTTTACCCCGGCCAAGATTCGCGCCTTCCCTGCCCTGTTAGCCCACTTCGCCGCTACCTACTACGCCCTCTTTGCACCAGGAGTCGTCAGTGCTGTGGGAGTAAACACCTCCTTCTTGCAGCGATCCGGCGTGGGAGCCGCAACAGCAGTTGCCGCAGTGGGCATTACACAAGTTTCTGCTGTGATCGCCAGTTTGTTGATGGTTCTGATTTTCGGGGCTCTGGCAGGTGCGAGTCCGCAGTCAGTCATTAGTCCATCCGAAGGCATCGTTATTGCTGTTGGCATCGTCGTGATCGTGGTGTTGCTTGGTGTCATCATCGCTCCGATTCGCCGCTACGCGATCGGGCGCCTTCGCCCGATCTTCGCCCAAGGACTACCGCGCCTGATTGACATCTTGCAAAACCCCAGGGCCCTCATCACCGGTTTCGGTGGAAATATCATGATGAACTTGGCCTACATCTTCACCTTGGTCGCGTGCGTCCGCGCCTACGGCAATGATGCCTCTATTCCAGCGTTAGCCCTGGTGTTTCTCGTGGGTAGCGCCGTGGCTTCGGTGGTCCCCACACCCGGTGGTTTGGGTGCTGTCGAAGTGGCCCTGACCGCATCTCTGACCGCCGCAGGAGTAGACGCAGCAACAGCGGTCTCAGCAGTCCTGCTCTACCGCGTGGTTACGTTCTGGATTCCCGTTCCCATCGGCTGGGCGTCCTCGCAATGGCTAAGCAAGCGCGGCCTACTACCTGGCTAAGGGCGTGAATATATGCGTCTTTGCTCTCACTAGGCAACAATGTCATCTTCTGAACGGTCCACATACGAAGTAGGAGCTATGAGCGAACAGTCCCCCGTCAAGATCACCGTGACTGAAAATGGCTGGTACCAGGTCGAAGGCACGACACAAATCATCGCCGCGGATGGTTCACTCATTCGCGAAGGCGACAAGTTCTTTTTGTGTCGCTGCGGCCACAGCAACGTCAAGCCCTTTTGCGACAACACCCACAAGACGTGTGACTTCGTCGACGATGGGTTGGGCAAGAAGCCCAAGAAGGACTAGTTCCTAGTACGAAGGCTTGTCAGGTTCAATCTGGCTGACCCATGCCACCACGCCACCACCGACGTGAACAGCGTCAGCAAAACCGGCGCCCTTGACCACGGCCAGTACCTCAGCCGAGCGACCGCCGACCTTGCAGTGCAAGACGATGGGCTTATCCGTGGGCAATCCAGCCAACGCATTTCCATTGAGGAACTCGCCCTTAGGAATCAAGGTCGCGCCGTCAATGTGAACGATGTCCCACTCGTTGGGCTCGCGCACGTCAATGAGTTCAAAGTCAGTCTCGCCACGCTCACGGGCATCGAGCATGTCCTTGAGCTGCTTGACGCTAATCGTTGAGTCCTTGACCGCCTCAGTGGCTTCCTCGCTGACGGTGCCACAGAAGTAGTCGTAGTCAATGAGTTCGGTAATGGGCTCGCCATTGGGGTCCTTGCGGATCTTGACCGTGCGGTAGCTCATTTCCAGGGCGTCATAAATCATCAAGCGGCCCAGCAGGGTTTCACCCATTCCAGTAATGAGCTTGATGGCTTCGGTGCCCATGATCGAACCAATCGATGCACACAACACACCAAGCACGCCACCTTCAGCGCACGAAGGAACCATGCCGGGGGGCGGTGGCTCTGGATACAAGTCGCGGTACTGCGGACCATGGTCTTCCCAAAACACCGAAGCCTGGCCCTCAAAGCGATAAATCGATCCCCATACGTACGGCTTGTGCAGCAACACGGCTGCGTCGTTGACCATGTAGCGGGTAGCAAAGTTGTCGGTGCCGTCCACGATCAGGTCGTATTGGGCAAAGATTTCCAACACGTTGGAGTTGTCCAAGCGCTCGTTGTGCACCACAACGTTGACGTACGGGTTGATTTCATTGACCGTGTCGCGAGCCGATTCCGCCTTCGGGCGGCCGATGTCGCTTTGACGGTGAATGATCTGGCGCTGCAAGTTAGATTCATCAACCTCGTCGAACTCGACAATGCCCAACGTGCCCACACCGGCGGCTGCCAAATACATCAGGGCCGGTGATCCCAGGCCACCTGCGCCCACACACAGCACGCGCGCGTTCTTCAGGCGCTTTTGTCCGTCCATTCCCACTTCAGGGATGATGATGTGACGGCTGTAGCGACGAACCTCGTCAACGGTGAGTTCGGCTGCTGGCTCGACCAACGGCGGCAATTGCACTGAGGACTCCACATCGTGATGGCTCGTAGAGCGGCTGTTGACCTGCTCTAGAGATAACAACTGTGCCGTACGCCTGCGTATTCCCTGCCCTGGGGGCTGGGTTAGGCCTCAGACTGCCGGCGCCAGCGAATCCCGGCCTCGATGAACTCGTCGATGTCGCCGTCAAGGACGGAACTGACATTGCCGGTCTCGAATTCAGTGCGCAAATCCTTGACCATTTGATACGGCTGCAAGACGTAGGAGCGCATTTGGTTGCCCCATGAGCCGGTGGTGTCGCCCTTGAGCGCGTCCATCTCGGCGCGCTCTTCTTGGCGACGACGCTCCAACAAGCGCGATTCCAAAACGCGCAAAGCGGCAGCGCGGTTTTGAATCTGTGACTTCTCGTTTTGGCACGACACCACAATTCCGCTGGGAATGTGCGTCAGGCGAACCGCTGAGTCGGTCGTATTCACACTCTGGCCACCCGGACCGCTCGAGCGGAACACATCCACGCGAATTTCGTTCTCTGGAATGTCCACATGGTCGGTTTGTGCCGTGACCGGCAGGACCTCCACGGCCGCAAACGAGGTCTGGCGCCGCGATTGGTTGTCAAAAGGAGAAATCCGCACTAACCGGTGGGTGCCTTGTTCAACGCTCAAGGTGCCATAGGCATAGGGGGCCTTAACCGCAAAAGTCGCTGACTTAATGCCCGCTTCTTCGGCATAGGAGATGTCATAAATCTCTGTGGGGTGGCCATGCCGCTCAGCCCACCGCAAATACATCCGCATCAACATCTGCGCCCAGTCAGCGGCGTCCACCCCACCGGCTTCAGAGCGAATCGTGACCAGTGCCTCACGTGGGTCATAGTCGCCATTGAGCAGGGTACGCACTTCAATTTCGCCGACCAGCTTTTCGAGCGCCTGGACTTCAGCCAGGACTTCAGCATGAATAGCCACATCGCTTTCGTCTTCGCCCAACTCCAACAACACTTTGGCGTCATCGAGGCGCTGGCGCAGTTCACTGACTTTGCGAATCTCGCTTTGCACAAACGACAGCCGACTGGTTACGACCTGTGCATTGGCTTGGTCATCCCACAGGTCAGGAGCGCCAGCTTGCGCCTCAAGTTCTTCAGCCTCTTGACGCATCTTGGGAATGTTGAGCACCTTCTCCACACTGGTCAACGTGGAATCAAGGCGAGCTAGATCCTCAGCCGGTTCCATCGATGCCATAGGTCACAGGGTACGCGAGTCACCGTCGTTCTAATTCACCACACTGCGAGCCCGCGCTGACGCTCTAATCCCAATAGAACCAGCACGTCCCGTGATCGCGTTTGAGATTGGTAGCCGTACGCGCGCTGAGAGCGTGACATTGACCCATCGGCCGTTAGTGCGCATGGAGTCAACCCGGAATCGATAGAACTTGGAGGACAATCCGGCTGACTTCACATATGCCGTGAGTCGCTTGTTCGCAGCAGTTCGCGACAGCGGAACCGTTGTGGTCGCTTTCCCTGCATAAACAGCGGGGGCATTGATTCCTTGGGCTGCGGCCAAACTTGCCGCATCCGCCGAAGCAACAAGCGAGCGTCGAGCCATGTACAGATGCGAAGCATCTACCACCACGCTGAATAGAAGGCATACCAATACCGTGAAGCCCAGGGTCAAGATCAGCACCTGGCCATCCTCGCTAGGTCGTTGATTCACACTCATGGCCGTTCCTGCCGGTAAACATCGACAACCACGCTTTGTTTGGCACTCATGGGAATCGAACTGAGCCCCTTCATGAAGGCCGGAACGAAAGGGACGGGCACGCTGGTTGACAAGGTCACATCAACTCGTGCACCTGGAGATAAGCAAGGCTTTGCTGCACAGGTAAATCGTGTCCGGACTCGTGCCGGATTTACTCCTTGGTCTCGCAACACCACTCCCGACGCCAATCGAGCATTGCTTAGGGCCTGAGCACCCGAATCGGCTTGGACGAACACCCGTCCCGCTTCACGCGATGCCGCCGTCAGCGCGAAGGCAGACCTTTGCACCACAAAGGCGGCGCTCATGGCATAAATCATGGGAACCAAAAGCAACAACGAGAGATAACTAAATTCAACGAGGGCGCTGCCTCGATCATCACGCGTTTTCACGGTTGCACCTCCAGCAGAGCGTGACCGCGAACCGTCACAGTCGCTGGACCCCCCAAGGTCCCCACGAGTGGGATAGCTGCTCGCACTGTGACTTCAGCGAAATCCAATCCACCAATGACGTGACTGCTGACGGAAATGTCGCGAGCAAACCGTGAACCCACGGACTGGGAAATACTCAAGCGCGTGCGCCCTAGTGCATCGTTCGTACTGCGGTCAGCGCTGGCTGCATAGCGAGCGCCTTCGGCTGCAGCAGACGCAAGGGTGTTGCGCACGTGCACGGCAAAGCACACCTGTATGACGCCTAAAACAAGCATGACGAGCACGGCCGCGATGAGAACAAAATCCACTACTGCCGAACCCTCGTCTTCGTGCAGGTGTGAGAGCAGGGTCACGGACCCGTCACGCTACGAAGTGCGCTCGTAAAGATGGACTTGAGTTGACCATCAGCCACGCTCCATAACGCCGTTACCAAGCCGGCCGTCATCACTGTGATGAGGACCCAACCAGGAACATCGCCCCTGTCTGACTCCATCGCCGCGAGTACGCGGTTAACCCATCGATTGAACATGTCATCCTCCCGTTTCCCGGTAATAGCTGGTGCTACCTCGGATTAGTTGACTTACCCATTAATTGACAATCCAAAAAATCCCGGAAACAGAGCGAACACAACAGTGATCGGAAGGACAAGGAACACAACCGGAACCATCATCGCGATCTCTTTGCGACCAGCTGACTCCATCAATTCCCGGCGGCCCAAGTCCCGGACATCACTGGCCTGGGCACGCATGACCTCGGCCATAGGCGTCCCACGTTCCATAGCAATAACCATCGCGTCGATGAAGCGAGCGACCGGCCTGACCTTTGTGGTAGATCCACAGTCGCGCAAGGCGTGAACGAGTCCATCACCCAGTGTCGATTTGATGAGGACCTCGTTGAGTTCACGGGCCAAGGGACCTGAACTACACCCCACTACTCGCGACAGCGCTCCGGCCACACCTTCGCCGGCAGCCACTGACAGCGCGAGCATTTCCGCAATGGCAGGAAACTCTGCAATCATCAAAGCCTCACGTCGCCGAACCGCTTGATCAAGACTGCGCTCCCTGGCGAGCACGCCAACGGCCAAACCGACGGCAGCTAGCACCAAGACTGTGCTTGGTCGAACTGCATCTTTGAAAATTCCTAGCACTACGGCGCAGACCGCTCCTGCTACTAAGCCACCAAGGCCCCACATGACTTGGTGGAGACGAAACTGCCCCGACGATTCCGAAGATCCAGCTCTGCGTAACCGTTCCTCAAGCCCGTTGGGATCCCCGAGTAGGCCCGAGAGCAGGTCAGCCACCATTTCTTGGACCCGCCTGGACTGGTGACCAGGTGAAATCAGCGAACGAGTGCGATTCACCGACGGCTGAACGTAGGCCAGGACTTGTTGCGCAAGTGAGGGCCTGCGTCGCTGCAGGAGAGCCTGCGCCGTGAGCGCAACTCCAGCGGCGAAAACGAACCCAAGAAGGATGGCCATCATTGGAGTACTCGCGGTTCGCTTGGAAGAACGGCAATGCGCATCATGACCTGATACGCCACGACACACAACCCAGCTCCAACGCTCAGTACGAGCAATCCGGCAGGTGTGTCATAGGCAGCAACTGCTTGTGGGCGTAACGACAAGAAAAGCAAGAGCAGCCACGGCGAGGAAACCGCCAGCCGTGCACCATTGATTGTCCATGACTGGCGGGCCTGCAATTCACCACGAATGCGGACATCCTCGCGAAGGAATACCGACAGAGTTCGCAGGAGGCGACCAAGATCATTTCCTCCCACATCGCGCGCAACCCGAAGTGCTTCAATGATTCGATCGCCCACTGGATCGGCCAGCTCATCCTTGAGTTGATCAAGGCATTGACCAAAACGTCCGGTCGCCTCGTAATTACGCGCGAAGGCCTCGAATTGCGGTCGAAGTTGCACCGGGCCTTGAACCGCAAGCTGCGCCAAGGCTTGCGGAAGGGCTAGGCCAGCTCGCACCGACGAGGCCAGGTTGTCCACTACGTCTGGCCACACCTCCCGCAGCGCTGTGCGCGCCTGGACGGCCCGTCCGTGCACCACCAGGAAGGGAGCTGCCATGGTCATCGTCGAGAACACGGCGGCGACCACCACCGACTGAGAAATCCCCGCCAAGATGACAAACACCGCTAACCCGGCCGTCAGCGAAATCATCAAAAGACCTGAAACAGACAACCCCCGTACACCTGATTCAGCAATAACGGATGCCCCTCGGTGTCTCGAACGTTGGATGAAAGAGACAAGCGGCAGTAACCACGACGAAACGGAAAGGTCATGCTTCCAAGCAACCAGGCAGATTAAACCGAAGGCAAACAAGCTTCCTGTTAGGACAGCGTTCATGACGCCACCTCATGGTCAACGGCCAAGAGTGCATGAACATCAATGCCTGCAGCTGCAAACCGATCACCATGCGGAGGAAAGCCGGCAGCGCGAATGAGGCCCTCAGGGCGATCAACAAAGAGATCAGCAATCTCAATAACAGATCCTTCCGCGCGTCCCGGTAAAGCGACGATCTCCCGGACCCTGCGTCTTCCCTGATGATCGCGGGCTACATGAACCACTACGTCAACACTTGAAGCCACCGTTGGCACAACAAAACCAGCGCTGACATTTTCGCCAGCCAAAAGTGGGAGGGTGCACAGTTTGGTGACCGCCTCACGCGCCGAATTGGCATGCAGGCTGCACATGCCGGGCAAACCACTATTGAGGGCGATCAGCAGATCCAAAGCCTCTTCTTGTCGAACTTCCCCCACCACAAGGCGATCCGGGCGCATGCGCAATGCCTCTTTGACCAGGCGCCTTAAGGGGATTTCCCCCGTGCCTTCCAAATTGCTCTGGCGCGTTTGTAGAGCCACCCAATCCACAACGTGTGGCTGTAACTCAAAGACTTCCTCACAAGTAATCACGCGCTGAGCGGAAGGAATCGCGGCTAGGAGGCAATTGAGGAGGGTGGTCTTACCTGCCTGAGTGGCTCCCGACACGATCACATTGAGTCCAGCCCGCACAGCAGCATCAAGGAATGCTGCGGCCGAGGCCGTCATCGAACCAAGCTCAACCAGATCGTCAAGGCGATGAGCATGGGCGACAAACTTGCGAATGTTGACAGCCCAATGTTGCGCAGTAATGTCCGGAATGACTACGTGGAGTCGACTGCCATCAGGAAGCATGGCATCGACAAATGGAGAACTCAAATCCACCCGGCGGCCTGATGGCTTGAGCATGCGTTCCACCAAATCGCGCACCTGGGACGATTCAAGAATGACCGTGGTGAGTTCACTGCGGCCTTTACGCGCTACAAAAACTTGGCCGGGCGCATTGATCCACAGCTCTTCAACATCTGGATCGTCTAAGTACTTTTGCAGGGGTCCAAAACCTGCCATGGAATCCACCAACGTGTCCGCCCACGCCTGTGCTGCAACCAGTGGCGCTGCCGACCCAGCCAGGACCGCGTCCTCGTGGTTAGCCAATGAGTCAGCCACCAATTGCCGAACCGTTTCGGGCCGCTCAACCGGATTGACGCCGGACTGCCGCACGGCTTCGCGGACCTGTTCGGTGAGCAGGTCCTTAGGGTCAACGCCCCTGGGGAAGCGGGCAAGCGAGCCGGACATAAACGGAGGGTAAAACGGACATAAAGGATAAAGCAACCCATGGGTGTGGATAAGTACTACGGGTGCGGAAACACTGCCTCAATGCGAGGTGCTCTGCTTGTCCAAAAGACCTTGAACGGTGGATGTCCAACCACTGGCATGCGCAGGACTATTCCGTCTTGCGTTGTGAATGCAGCCGACATCCGTTGCGCTTGGGCCGGATACTTGAGAATCAATTGACATACATCCAC
>Ga0209086_10000765_pt1 | contig 26763 bp, 36 predicted proteins | sample M_130207_XF_Meta_FD_187312 | JGI IMG/M metagenome (GOLD analysis project Ga0209086, IMG submission 187312) | Freshwater microbial communities from Lake Montjoie, Canada to study carbon cycling - M_130207_XF_MetaG (SPAdes) (version 2) | ecosystem: Environmental > Aquatic > Freshwater > Lake... | reverse complement strand
AGGAACTTAGCCTCATTTAACACTAGTCGCACAGTAGAAGGAAATACAGTGTGGTTTGCACTAGGTGTTAGCGTGACTGTGTGCGGAATTGGTAGCCCTGCTGGTGTATCGTAATACATTGGCACAGAAGGAGATCCAAAGTATTCTGGTACTGATGGGTAAATATAATCAGTGTCATTGTTGCCCACTAAGGTGCAGGTTGCAGTGTAAGAGAAATTTGCTGTTAATACCCAAGGTGAGGCATAAATCTCTATAAGGCTATCGGATTGTGGATACTTTGGTACAGCATAACCTGATGAGTCGTAGTAATACACAGGGTTAGACTGAAAGTTTGCACTTATGAAAAGCTTTACATAATTTCGTTTATGTCCTGCTGGTTGTCCAACAACTGGGTCAGCTAACTCTGTAGTTATTTCCCAGCGCAGTGTGTAGGTGTCGTTATAGGTTCCGTGAAGTGTTGGCCCATCATAAATGTTGTCTTGCGTTCTAGTGGTTGGAACATAGGCTTGATTTCGGCTTTTGTATTTGAGACCAGGAGAATAATCACCTGAAAGAATTGGGTATTCGTTTAGGTAGTAATTGCCTGTGTCATCCTCTGAGCCTGTGTTTAAGGTTATGTACTCAGGGATATATTCAGGCACTAATGGTGGACAGCAAAACATATCTTCCACATCAATCGCTGCTTTTTCAATGCATCCAAAGGTGCTGTATTTTTTTGTAAGTACTATCTGCATTATTAAGCCCCTTCTAAAGCTACTACTCTAGCAAGCAAATCAGTATAACCAGTTTGAAGTGTGGTAATGTTCCCCTGTATTGTGGAGATACTGTTGTTGGTAGCAATTAGAGACCCTTGCAATGAAGTGACTGCTGTCTGTAGATTTGTAACAGCATATTGCAGAGAAATTATGTTGTTCTTAATCGTTGCTAAATCAGACTCCAGCGTTGATGCGTTAAGCGCAAACTCAAGCCCAGTCGCTGCTGCATTAACTTTGACAAACCTATGTTGTTGCCCTGCATAGGATGATGGAATAACATCAGATAGCGCAAGGAATTGCCTTATGACTGCGTTGTCATAATCTGCACCTGAGAGCGTAACAGTGGAAACTTCTATTCCTGTTGGCGTGCAGATAACATCCGTCACCACTTCTATCGTAGCGGAACCACCAGAAGCCGCCCCCGCCTTCACCACAAACACCGGCAACCCTGCCGAGGTGTAGCCCGAGAACTGCCCCATGTAGCGTTGACCCACGGTGAGAGCCGCGCCGCTTACTTCTTTGATCTTGACCTCATTAATGTCGTTCATCGTGTTGGCGCTGGCGTGGTAGTCCACCCGTTGCCCGGTGTTGAGGGGCGAACCTAGCGCCGTCACCTTCACCACCGACATCGTACTGCCGCCCAGCATGGGCCCGATGCGTGTGGGTTCGGTCGTGTCGCCCTCGACCGACTTCACCACTCGGGCGATGCGTCTGGCACTATCTTCGGTAAAGCCATAGGCGCTGGACATTAGAGGATCTTTCTGTAGATGGGGGTCAAGTAGGCGTAATCAATGTCATCGTAAATACGGAAGCGAAGGAAGCCTTCGTTCGCCTCAGTAGGGAAGACCCCATGATCAAATGGGATGCCCGTGGTGCCTATGATGACTACACCATTAGGGAGAACATTGCCCGCGACATCTCTTGCGGTGATTAGCTTGGTGCCGTTCCATTCGGTGTAGCTATGATTCAGTACTAACGCATCCCAGTTGTCTTTATCTAGCAGGTATTCAAGGGAGATCCTCCAGTACTTCACTCCGTTTTCATAGACCCTCTTTGCGGTGACTTTATCGAGGAGCATACTGCGCGCAGGGAACCCCGAGAACGCATCCGTGTTGACGCACTTCACCCGTGCCATCCATGTGAGAGCGATAAAGGTGGCGCTGTTAAATTCTAGTTTCATGGTGAGTAACGGCTTGTGAGACATCACCGGAGGGTCGAACCTTTCGCCGTTACCATTCACCATTGGCTTGCGGGGGGTGCTGAAGTCTTTGTCGAGTACCCATTCCTTATCGCCCGTGGAGAAATCAATGTCAGTGGGCCTCGTCAGCGGGTTTTCGTTCGCCTCGCTCGCCTTCTCTTCGGGGCTCGCTCCCTTATTCTGACTTGCTACCTCGGGCGTCTGCGCTGCGCTAGGCGTGGAGCTCGGTGCCACGGTGTCGATGTTGGAGTTGTAACTGCAAGTGATTTTCCAGAAATGCGGGTCATCCATCTGCGAGGCAGTCCTACCGATGCAGAAGGCTTTCTCATATTTGGGGTGCTGCGAGAACATGGCGGGCAGGTTAGTGCCGAACAGATCGGGCACATCGTCTGCGACATTATCCGTTTGCACGATGAAGCTGCGCACCAGCGAGACCTGTCGCTTGCTGTCATCGCTGCCGGTTCTGCCTTCAAAAGTTTCATAGGTGTTCACGACTGCCATGAGGGCTCCTTTAAAACTGGACGAGGTTCATTTGGTTTTGGTTTGCAACCCCTGCTGCGGTTGCTTTTGCGTACTCGGTCGCAACCCTTTGCTGCTCAAGTGCCTGCTGCTGGACTCGAAGACTCCTATCCGCTGCGCTTTCCCCGCCGTTTGCGTTTTGAATCTTGAGCACTTGCGAGAATGCCGCCGAGCTCCCTTGCATCAAAGCGCCGGGGTTCTTGAGTTCTTCCATCGCTCCCACGGATCTTTCAAGCTCCGCAGTGAGTTGCGCTGCACCCGCTGCGAAAAGATCGGGCCGATCCGCAAGGGTCATTTTGAGCTCTTCCATTTTTCTGCGGTAGGTTTCGAGCGGGCTTTCAATATTGGAAAGCTCTTTGATCCATGCGGGCATATTGTCACCACCCATGAAGGCGTTGAGGCCTGAGATGTCAAGAGAGTCAAACTGCGATTGAATCCCAATGATTGAGTTGGCGTACTCTTCGTTCGTGATGGTGCCTCGCTCAAGCTGCATATCAAGAGCAGCAAAGGCTTCATCTTTGACCTTCTCAAGAGAAGCACCCATCTCTTCAACAGAGATGTTTCCAAACGCTAACTGCCTTTGGAACATGGCGATTGCGGAAGCTGTGCCACCTGAGAGTTGCTTCAAGAAAGCGCCATAGCCTATCGTCTCGCCCAGCATCCCTAGATGGAGGCCATCCGTGAAGGTGTGAAAGTTACTTTCAATCTTATCCAGTGCCGTTGCAGTATCGAAACCTTCCGAGGATGCGCCAGCGAAAGCGTCGTTAAAGCTCTTCATAAACTTTGCGACGATGCCCTCGGCAGTGTTCATGCCTGTGTTGCCGATCGATTCTAAAATCGATTTGAATGCGTCGTTCATTTTTTTCTTGATCGCTTCTGCGTCAATGCCTGGGCCGCCACCATCAACCTTGCTATTAGCGTAGAGACCGCCCGTAACACCACCTATGAGCGCTCCAGGAATAGCGCCGACGCCACCCGCTACCGAGCCAGCGAGAGCGCCGCCGCCTGCACCAAGAACCACACCCGCAAAGATTGCTGCGAATTTCTTGAGCCCGCCCACGGCGTTAATGATTTCATTGATCACGGTGATCGCTCCGCTCATCACCGACTGCATGGAGACCATCACTGCTTGTGCAAAGGAAACCACCACCGCCCTGATATTGTCAATATTTCCGACCGCTACATCCGCCCCGCCCATCGTGGTGAAGAAACTTACTAGACCTGAGAACGCTTGGAATAAAACATCTCGCACCACGGCGAGAACCATCCCTATGTTTTTGATCGCTGGAACGAGTGATTCAAAATTGTTTCGGAAGTTCTGCACGAACCCAACGAGACCATTCGAGAAGCCTTTCAAATCCAACGCTTCTACTATCTTTGAGCCGAACTCGGTGAAGAATCCCTCGACCTCACCCGCAAGCCGGGCGTAAATGCCTTTAAGCGTTCCCGCTTGCGCCTCTGCCTGCTTGATCACATCAGCGTTGTTGCTCATCCCAGCGAGTGCGTTGAGTGCGCTCCCAGTTCCGACTTTGTTTTCAGCAAGCAAACGCATGGCATCATTAGCGCTGATCGCTGTGTTGTTCACCAGATTTAATCGATCCGCCAAAGCTTGATAAACAGGAAGGCCCATCGCTGCGAGTGTCGCAAAGTCTTCCTTGGAGGCGACCCCGGTGCGGGTCATGTTCTGGGCGACTTCACCTAATTTGTTAAACACATCCGTGGCACCCGAACCAGCAACTAAACTAGTTCGCCCGAAGCTTTCAATCATCCTAGCAGCGTCTGCGCCCGAGACCCCGAGACCGAGGAACCCGGTAGCTAGCTTGCCTACCGCATCTTGAGCGATGCGCCCTTGGTTGGCGATCTCGCCCATCACACCGCCCAAGCGCTCCGCATTGGCTTCGCCAGCGAGACCTTTGATGCGGGTCAGGATTTCCTCGGTGTTCGCAAAGGCCATCACCGCACGATCGTAGATTTTGTACACGCCGTAAGATGCGAGAGCGCCCCCGATGGCGGTGACCGGGTTCATGATAAGGTTGGTCACGCTGCTGAAAATAGAAGAGGCAGCGCTCTTGATTTTAGTTTCGACATGGTTGAGGAACGATGCGAGCTTACTCTTGGCTTGCGATTCTTTCGCGGCATCGCCACCACCCACTGGAGCTTGTCCGCCCTGAGTAAGTAGCTTGAGCGCATCCTTGCCTGAGATCGCACCCGAGGCGATGCGCTTCATCACTTCTGCGGTACTTACCGCTTTGCCTTCAACCTTGGAAAGTTCTTTCGCGAGAGAGTCGAACGCTTTCACGCCCATTGACTCCAGCGCTTGGATATCTTTCAATAAGACCTTATCAGACTCGCCGATCTTTCCAAGGATGCCTGCGAAAGCCTTCGACGCTTCGCCTGCATTCTTCGCAAACTTGCTTATACCTTTTGCGAATTTGTCTAGGGTTGAAGTGATCGTGTCCGCATCGAGGCCGAGCTTCTTGAGCGAGACCGCAAAGGCGAGAGCATCGTCTGCACCGAGCTTTGAAGTCTTGGCGAACTTGTGAAGCGCATCGCCCATCACCCCTGCGACATCATCATTGAAATGCTTGGACGCCTCGGCAGTGACTGCCTCAAGGCTTCCCATGTCCTCCTTGACTTTGTCTAAATTTGTGATGAAGTCAGTAATGGAAAGACCCATCGAAACATTTAATGATCCGATAGTTTTTGCCATCACGACTCCTTAGTTTTTCTTAGTGCCCATCGCTGTCGCCCACGCCTTGAGCCCTGCGAAGTTGTCAGGCTTTTTGTTTTCCCCGTACCAGTCCGGGATGAAGTCCTTCACTTCGAGCACCTTTGTCTCGCTGCCCCGCCACACATTCGCCGTCGTGCTGCACACCTGCGCTGCATGAATGTCGGCACGGTCTGCATCCAAAGGTTCGATCGTTGAGAAAGCCATCCACTCGGTAAGCTCCTGGGCATCCATGCCGTCTAGGAGCTCCGAGACGGTCTTCTTTAAGTGCCCAGCGAGACGGAATAGAAACCGCCTCCCCGGACGCTCAATTAGTTTTTTCTTGCTTCCTCGACTGCACCGCCAGACATACCATTGTGCTTGGCGCACGCATCAAAGAGGATGCCCACAAGAGGCGCAGGCATCTCGCCCACTGCATCGACCTCGGCATCGGTGAAGATCCGCTTGCCCGCTTCATCAGCGATAGACCTCACCACCAGCTTGGCTCGGATGTTGCTCAAGTTGCCTGACTTGCTTCCTGCACTGATTTCACTTTCGAGTTGGTCACGCTCACGGGAGCTGATCACTCGGAGGAATACTTTGCCACCGAGCTCGGGGATCTCGATCTCCCCGAGCTTGTACGCACTGCCTGCACTTAATAACTTTTGCTTATCTAAAATGAGAAACTCCTTAATCAAAAGCGTAGGTGATTTTGCCTACTGGTTTAACGCCCACAGTCGCTTTGACCGTGTTGTCGCCCGTTGCAACGCCATCGACTTGAAACTTGGTTACGATCCCATCAAAAGAGACGGTCGATGAATCGGCGAGGGTTATCACGCAGGGTTTCGCTGCGCCGTAATCTTCGATGTAAGCGCTGATCGTACCGAGTGCACCGTTGCCAACGCCCACGATTGCGGTCGCTGACATCTCGCCACCATCGATCATCCCGCCAGCGTATTCCTTAGCGTGATCTGGGCTAAGTAGATTGCTTATATCCACGGTGCCACGGGTCGCACTGGGTGGCGTAATGTCGGTCACACCTGTGAGGACAGTGCCACCGATCGAGATTGCCGTGCCTTGGGTTAAGACTGCAGCCATAATTAAGACTCCCTATAAGTGATGGTAAAATCCACTGATGAGTGGTAGAACACAGTGTCCGACCCCTCGAAAAACTCGGGTTGATCTTGCTCGTCGTCCGTCGAAACACCGAGAACCGTGACGCCTGACGAGACGCCGCGAAAGTTGTCCATCACTAAACGCATCTGGTTCGTGACGGTTTCCACTTCCGATTGAGTTGTTGCGATCACATCGCACTGGATGCGAACCTCGGGCACTTTCGTATTGCCTGCGTCGAGCGTTGCCGACCTTATGGTGCTGATTCGGTGGTAAACAATGTAGGGCATGACCGGCTTTTGTGGCGCACGACCGGGATAGATGCGAGTGCCCACATAACCAGACATAGTAGCATCGTCGATTAGTCGGGCTCGAAGGGCTTTAGAAGCACTCATGATGCGCCCTCATTGATGGTGTCGTGGAGAACCTTTGCCATCACATCGATCGCCTTGGTCTTGTTGCTGTCCCATGCTCTTCGCAAGAATGGAAACGGTGCGGAGCCTGGGTGAATCGATCCTTGCGCTTTTGCTTTTGCACCTTTGCGCTTTAATAATATTTCATTCGTCAGGTCGTTCTTGCCCGTGGGATGCGCTGCGGTTCCGTACTCGACAAAGTGTGCGTACTTCGTCGGGATGCGTTCGACGCCACCGATGGTGCGCCCTGCTCTGCGTTCTGCCCCGATGACCGAGAACCCGAACTGGTTACCCTTGCGCAGTACCACTTTTTCTTTTGATCCGATTGCGTCATAGAGGATGGAGTACTTGCGACGCACGCTGCTCTTCGCATCGGTCACGATAAGGGCACCCGCTTCATGAAGAGCCTTCTTGAGCCCTGCTCGTTTCACTTTGTCGTTGATGTGTTCCATGAGGTTGAGTAAACCTTTAAGTGCGGAAGCGTCGATGTTGATTGCTGCTCTGGGCATTACGCACCCCTTTCGATCGCATCAATCTCAAGCTCCCATGAGCCCTCATCGATGTTTCTGATGCTGACGATCTCAAGTGTGCGACTTCCCATCGAGATGCGATCGCCGTGAAGGATGCCATCTTTAAAGCGCACACGAACACGGTGCGAGATGGAAGCCTGCCTTGCCATGCCCTGCTCTTGCTCCCTGCCTGAGAGCGGGCGAACACTCGCCCAGGTCGTGTAGTAGGTATTCCATGAGCGGGTCACCTGACCGTAATCATCCACGGTGGTTGATTCATCACGCTGAAAGCTTATTCTCTGTGTTAATTCGCCAGCTTTTAGCATTAGTTGACTATCCCTCGGCTGAACATTTTGACGATGTTATCGACGGCGTAGGGGGTTTCGTAGCCCTGCGCTTCTCCTACTGTCTCGCGCTGGTTGTACCAGTGGCCGACGAGCATCTTGATCGCTTGCTTAAGTATTGAGGGGACTTCGTTGGCGTTGCCACAACCTGCGACATAAGTCACCACGATGGAGTTGTAATCATCTAAGTAGTCAGGCCAAGTCTCATCGTAAGCGGGCATGACACGACCCGGGTTCGAGGTAATGTCAACCTGATAAAGTTCGTCATCCCAAGTTTGAAGGTTGCCATCGAGGTCGTAATATTGGATTGAGCTCACCGATTGGACTGGGCCTTCGAGGTAGAGGATGCCAGAGTCGGGGAAGTCATCGATCGAAAGCGCAAGAGTCTGCGTCACCATTTTGTGGCTAGCCATCTGCTCGAGCTGCTGTCGTGCTGCGGTGATCAGCGTATTGATCAGAGCGTCGTCGTCGTTGCCATCGATGCGGCTGTGCAGTTTCATTTCTGCAAGGGTGATCGGTTCGGTCGCTGGAGGAGTGACAACGGTCAACATTAGCGTTTCTCTTTTTGTTTTTTCGAGGTTGCCTTCTCAGCCTTGATTTGTCGGGTTTCCGAGACCGGAGGAACGAGCGCTTCTTCAGCGCTCGCCCAGCCGAGTCGGATGCAATTAGCCGCTTCATCGAGCGGGAGGTCGTACACCAGATTTGCATCGTAGGTGAACGACAGGCCCGCCACAGAAGTATGAAATTTAATTTTCATTAGCTAGCTGCCATGACAAAGTGCTTAATCGGATCAGTGCCCGCATCGAGGATGCGACCATCATGGCGACTGAAACCAACGAAGCCAACCTGATGATAATCGGCATATCTTTCTTCGAGGCGCAAGAGGGTGAAGTCTTGAACATCTCGAATGAGGTACTTAGAAAAATCACCGTAGTAGATAACTTTTGCAGAAGCTCCGATGACCGCAACATCTTGGTTGATAACGACAGGCACACCGAAGAGAGTACCGGGCGAAGTCGCAGAAAGATCGTTTAAGAAAATCGGTCTGTTCTGGTCATCGACTAGCTTTCTCACGGCTTTGAAAGTCGTGTCATTCATCATGAATTTAGCATTGGCTCGATACGCTGGATCGAGTGAATGCTGCAAATCTAGAAGTTCATCGAAAGTGATCGCACTTGCGGATCCGCCAGTTTTGCCCGCACCAGAAGCAGAAATCCCCTGTGGTTTTGAGGAATTGTCCCCGGTGGTTGCGTGAGTATTAAATATTCTCGCAATCCTTTCCCCAAGTGCTCCACCGATAAAGCTCTCAAGATCAATCGCAGAATCTTGCAAGAGTTCGGACGAAACTCGAATGAGCTTTGATGAATACTTGTAGGCTTTCATGGTGATCTGAGCGAAGGTGATATCTTGCTCGGACACTTGAGTGTTTTCTGCAAGGATTGCGCCAACATTACTGTGATCACTCACGGTAGGAATTGGGAGGTCATTGCCTTCTGCTGTTCGCAAGATGGTTGCGACTTCTCGCATCCCACCGAAAGCCAACAAAGAAGCTTCGAGCTGATTGATAAAACCCTGTGGCACAGTGTAGCCACCAGCGGAACCAGATAAGGATTGCGCACGGGCTTCGGCTTGAGTCTTAGGAGCCTTGGCATTCAATTTGAATGATAGGCGATTGTTCCCAAGTTCTAGGCCAGAGCGTTGCGCAGCGTTTCTCTGCTCATTGGAGGCACCGTTTACGGAGTGAAATCCGAGCCATCCTCGTAAGGCCAATGCTCTGTCTGAAGTGCTTTGACGATCGCCAAAATCGCGCACAAACGCAGGCGCTTCGATCGGTGAAGACCTTCGAGCTGCTGGTCTTTTAGAGGAAGCTTCGAGTTCGGAAAGCTTATTGCTACGGGCGGTGCCCGCATCGGCAGAGTTTGCTTGCACAGCGTTTGGGTCAACGGGAGCGCCCATCGCTTCAAGGTCGCTGATTCGCTGTTCGTGTTCATCTACTTGAGCGACCAAGCCATCAAAGGCGGTTTGCTCTTCGGGGGTCAGGGTTCGCTTTTCGGTTTCGCCTTGTGCATGAATGGCACGGGCTTCAGCAAGTTTTGCGGTGCGCTGGTTGCGCAGTGTTTCGATTTCGGTCATTGGATTTCTTCCTAATATTTTTGCTATTAGGGCAGTGCATCAGTCTCGGTGAGAGACATAAAAAAACGCACAGGCCCCTTGTTCGGGAAACTGTGCGTAAAGACTGCACTGATTTCGATAAGACGATTAAACCACGGATCTGCGATTCGTCAACAATCGTGCCAAAAAAAAAGGCCCGCCGGTTAAGGCGAGCCTAGGGAGAGCGGGGGTGGCGAAGAGGGTTAACGCCCCTTATAAGCATCTCTGAACATTGCATCAGTTTTATCTCGGGATGTCTGTATCCTTACTCGTTCTCTTTCCGCGACTCTCTCGCTCTCTCTGCGAACCGCTTCCCGTTCCTCGGCCTCGATGGCATTCTTCTTCATCGCCGCTGCCATATCCGTCACGCTCTGCGCTGCGGACTCTTGAATCACTTGCTGGCTATCACCTTGCCCCCTCACTAACACCACCACGACCACACACGACACGATCAAGCTGACTGTCAGGCACACCACCGCTGCAACCAATAGGTTGATCTTCGTCTTGCTGTCCATTTGTATTCTCCTTTTTTTCGACCCATTCAACCGGGCAAACGCCGGTCGCCGTATTGCTATCCTAGTCTATTGTTCGTGGGAGCACGCACCTTATTATGGATAATCACGATATGGTTGGTTAGAAAGCTTCCAGAAGTCAATTTTTCTAGGGTTTTTGTGGGGTGGAGAATTTCCCCCACCCTAGTCCACGCAAAGGCGTTTGCGTGAACTAAGCGAGCGCCTTAGTTCACGATGCTGAACTACCGATCGCCCCTCAATCGAAGCTCTCGGATGCGTTGTGCTGATCGGATGGCGTCCTGGGTGTAGATCGAAAGCGACCTCACCGCAACACTGGTGTCCGGGTAGGCGGGGTAAGTGACCACACTCACATCGTGGAGCTCGACCGCCAAGAGCGAGCGCACCCGCTTGCCGTCAACCAGATCCCACGCATCCTCGGAAGTCGTAAACGCAAAGCTCATCTGACTCACATCACCCCGAGCCATGACTGCCATCAAGTCAGCAGCATACTGGGTGTCAGGCGGGTCGATGGTAACCCTCAGCCCGGTGGCATCGCTCTCGAGTCTTAGCGTGCCCGAGACGGTGCGCCCGAGGATGAGGCTAGGGTTGTGATCAATCAAGGCACGGACATCGGGGTTGCTATCGAGCGACCTCTGGAATGCACCAGGGCGAACGAACTCCCGAAAGCCGCCGAGGTCTTCGCTTGAGAGATCGTACTTAGCTGCATACCCGATAATCTTTTGCGTGGCGGTATCAACTCTTAGCTCGGTGGAGAATCTTCGTTCAATATTAGTTTTCATCACTGACCCCTTTCATGTTTTGAATCTTGAGCGAAACTGCTTCGGCAAGTTTCGCTGCGGTCACACTGCCTGAGAAATCTAGCCAAGTGGATCTGAACTGGTCGAGGTGGCGCTGGACATGGCCATCGAGATCGGTGGTCAGGCCAAACGCCTCGAGCACGGGAGCATACGCGCTCACGACGCGGGCCCGATGCTCGGCACAGAAGTGATCGAGCTTGGCCAAGAACTCTTGAGGCTTGTTGGCAAACCTCTTCACGGCTGAGCACTCCACATTTTGCAAGCGCTCACCTGCATCATCCAAGAGGCGCAAGATAATTGACTCATGAGAGCGAGCGGGTGTGGTCGCTGGAGGGTTTGGTAAGGTTGGTGGTGTTGCCACCAAACTCGGATCGGTTGCGGGTGCTGCCGTGGGTGCGGTGTTAAGCGATTGCATATTCATGGGTTGCATATACACATCGCCACCCTCAACGGGATTCATGTTTTCTTTTTCCCGGATCTCGTTGACACTAAGCCAGCCCCAGTTTCTTCCAACTGAGTACGCCTGATAACGCGAAGCTTGATCGCCCCTTAAAATCCCCTCGACATTATGTTCAAAGAAGAAGTTGCCCCGCTCGTTCGGTCGGATCACCTTCCGATTGAGTTGCTGTTCCCACCTGACGAGCCACGGGCGCAGGGTATCCACCACGAACTCGACGTTCATCTGCTCAAGCGAGTTGTAACTGGTCTTGTTAAGGTCTTTTAGTTTATGCGGTGGCACGTTAAACCACCGACAGACCTCGACGACCTGAAACTCTCTCGACTGCAAGAACTGCGAATCGTCGGGAGGGACGCCGATAGCCTCCCATTTTAGGCCCGCTTCGAGCAAAGCGACTCGGTGACTGTTCGCACCACCTGCGTGCAACTCCTCAAACGATCTGCGCAGGTTCTGTCGAGCTTCGGGACTGAGTTGTCCTGGGAATGTCAACACGCCACCGGGCCTCGCACCTCGGCCAAAGTAGCCAGCGCCGAAAGATTCAATGGCCATTGATAACCCAAGCGACTGACGGGCCAAAGCTATCGGGCTCATGCCGCTGATGCCGTCAAAGGAAAGCCCGCTGATGTGCAACATATTTGCAGCGGTAATGAAGTTCTTCCCGCGGTTTAAATCATAGTAGAGTTGACCCTGCTCGGTGCGGTTGGGCCTAACGATGGTCGGGTCGATGGGCCAGAGCTCGACCACATTGCCCTCGAGGTCACGCACGATTTCGGTATAGCAGTTTCCATGAAGTAGTAAGTGCGCCATTGATGCTTCACGCCATTGCAGGCTAGACATCTCAGGGTTCGGGCTGTCGTGAAGGATATGGTAAAGCGGGTGCGAGTTTGCTTTCGATTTCCCGCCACCGGGGTTGCGTTCGTGAAGATTGAGCGGCAATGACGAGACCGCCTCGGCGATCACACGCACCGCAGCATACACGGCTGAGTAGGTCAGGGCAGAATCAGGCGTAACGCTGACGCCCGAGTCAGTGGACGATCCGCCGAAGAGCTCATTCAAGCGCGGGTCTTTTAGGTTGCCACCCGATAGGGAAAGCGCCCGAGAGATAAAGCCTTTGATTCGGTTCATCATAGTAGTGTTATTCCTTGGGTGTCGTATATGTTGGTTGCGTTTAAGCTGCTGACCTGCGCCCGTCCGAGCGCCATGATAGTCGCCACGATGCCATCGATTTTCTCGACCGCTTTTCCCTTGTGCATCTTGATGTTGCCTGCGTTGTCTCTCTCGACTTGGACATTGCTAAACATCCAGCGCAGCACCGGGTTGCCATCGTGTGCGATCTTCTCAGAGAGCACCAAGACTTCTAACTCTTTCGAGGGTGCGGTCATCGCTGCGAAACCCTGCCCGAAGCCAACAAGCCAATCGGGCCTGCCGTTGTTCTTGCCCAGCGTTTCGAGATCCTTGCTGATCTGGTTGATGTTCCAGCGATCGACTGCGATTTCTTGGATGTTGTACTTTTTCGCAAGTCCATCAATGACCGCCACCACCGCACGGTAGTCGAGCGATCGCCCTGGCGTAGTCACGATCAGGCCTTGGCGTTCCCAGTCATCAAGGCGGTGTTTGTTGTTGCGCTCTCGTTCTCTCGCTGCGTCTGCTGGTGCGAAGAAGGTCGGCAAGATCCAATAGGGTTCATTTGGTTCGATGGGCGGGAAGAGAAGCACAAACGCTGTTAAGTCGAGGGTCGATGAAAGATCGAGACCGCCAAAGCACATTCGACCGGAAAGGTCAGGGAGATCGCGGGAGCACGCATCCCAACGCTCGAGCGAGATCCATCTCGTCTCCTGCGATGTCCACTGGTTCAAGTGTAATCTTCTGAAGGCGTTCTCTCGGGAAGGGTTGGCGCTGGCTTCAGCAACCGCCTTAATAAAATAATCCGCTTTGACCGTGACTCCGTAGTTTGGATTCGCCTGTTTCCAAGTCGATTCTTCCTTCCAATCGCCTGTTGAGGTGTAGATTTTCGAGTAGAAAGTCGGGTCGTGAATGAGCTTATCGTTGACCCCTTCGGCATATTGGCGAAGCTCCCAGCATAGGCTCTGGCGATCGTGCCCTGCGGTCGTGAGTGCGAGCGTTAGCGGTTGCCTTCGGGCCCCGGTCGAGGTGGTTAACACATCCCAAAGCTCTCGATTTGGTTGCGCATGAACCTCGTCGACGATTACGCCGTGAGCATTCAAGCCGTGCTTCGTGAACGCATCCGAGGAAAGGGATCTGTAGAACGAGTTCGAGGCCTTGTGCTCGATGGTTTTGTTGCGATAGATGCGGAGCATCGTTGAGAGGTTCGGGTTTTCCTCGATCATCTGGCAGGCTTGATCGAACACGATTGAGGCTTGATCCTTGTCGCTCGCTGCGCTGTAGATTTCCGCACCCTCTTCACGATCAAGGCAGAGCAAGAACAAGGCGATGCCCGCTGCGAGTGTTGACTTGCCGTTCTTCCTAGGCACCTCGAGGTAAGCGGTGCGGTATTGCCTGAGACCATCCTTGCGCACCGTCCCGAAGAGTTCATTCAAGAACTGTCGTTGCCATTCAGCCAGGACGAAACCCGTGCCCGCCCACTCGCCCTTTGTATGGCGTAAGTGATCACCGAAGAACCTTACGATCGGGTGATCCTTGGCGGGTGCAGGCTTCTTTTTCCTTGGCGCTCTTGTTGTTATTGGATAGCCCTCATGATGTCGATGATGCCATCTTTGCCGCCGTTGGTGCTTTGGAGTCTCGGTCTCGCTGCGGGAGTTAACCCGAACTCGCTTTCAAGTTTCATGAGTTGCTCGCACGACTTATTGAAAACCATGTAGGGAGGCGTAGGCATAAAGCTCTTGACTTTACCTTCATCATCCTTGATGGCGATGTGCGTTGCGACGCCCTCGGCCATCTGCCGGGCAGCATCCATCCATCGCACCAGAATCGTTGCGTAGCGGGTGAGCGCTCCCGCATCAATCTCGGTTAGCACGCCGAGCTCGAATAGCTTTGCCGCCATCTTGTCGAATACTTCCCGCTCCCGAGGCCCGAGAAACTCGGGGGCTTCGATCTTCGTCACCTCCGGGCTCGGCTCGTTCGGTCGTGTCTTCGCTCGCCACGATCCACGGAGCTTGAGGATGTTCGTCGGGGTCGGCTTTCTTCCCTTAACCATTTTTCACCTCCAGCGTTGCCGTCTTCCCAGTAAGCTTTTCCCACCGCTTAACGATCACATCGCAATACGCAGGGCTGATTTCCATTCCGTAACACTTGCGCCCGAGTTGCTCTGCTGCGATGAGGGTGGTGCCTGAGCCACAGAAAGGCTCGTAAATGCTTTTGGCCTGATCACATAGCGTTTGCATGACCCACGATGGAACATGAATTGGCATGGTTGCTGCGTGAACTTTTGAGAAATCATTGCTGCGTTGAGGAGGCGCAACGTATACGGATTGAACAGTGCCTCTCCATGAAGAAAGCGGTACTGATCGAGAGGCGTTTGCTTTTGTAGAGAAGATAATCATCCATTCAAACCTAGAAGACATCACCCCCGAAGCCATCGCTGGTTGTGCGTGACCTTTATCCCATGTAACAAAATCAACAAGTCGGTTTGCATTATCAGCAACGAATTGAACAAGGTCGCGTTTGTTCCCTGCAAGCGGTTGAACATTTACCACCCACACATCACTCACAGCTTTGTCGCTTGCTGAAAACCATCCTCGCATCAGTTGACCCCATCCTTCGGCATTGTCTTCGTGGTCGTCGTATGCGTTCGCTTTTGCAGACATAGTTTTGTTGCCCGAAAGCGACACGGATTTTCCAAGTGCGTAAGGTGGAGATGTGAAGCATAGATCTGCCTTGACCCCTGCCATCAACCTCGTAACATCCTCGGCCTTCGTTGAGTCGCCGCACAGCACCCGATGATCTCCGAGAATCCAGAGGTCGCCAGCCTTCGTGATCGGGTCAACGGGAGGCTCGGGCACTTCATCCTCGGTGACTTCTTTGTCGTCAAGGTAGAGCCCTGCACCCTCGGCAAGTTCAGCCAGCATCTTTGATAGTGCTTCGCTGCCGGTGTCTACATTTCTAAGGAGCGCATCGAGGGCGTGCGCGTCACTCTCGGCCATCGCTGCGATCGGGTCGAAGGTAGCAAGAAGTTTATCGCTCTCGGCTTCATCGACATCGAGGATGAGCACCGGGATCTCCTGGTCGTGTGTTGTCTCTGCTCTCATGTGCCCATCGATCAACATGAGCGAGCCATCATCAAGCTCACGAACCAGCACCGCGCCTGCAAAACCGACCTCGGCAAGAATGCCCTTGAGCGCATCCTGTTGAGCGACCGGATGCGTGCGCCAGTTCTTCGGGTTCGGTATTAACTCCGAAGCTTTTACTCGTCTCAATTCTTTTATTCGATCTCGAATCTTCATCTATTCTCCTGATAAGTACGGTACTATGCCCAAAATCGTGAAAATCTGTGAACGGATACCACGCGAGGTACTTTGACCCCTCCTGAAACAAAACAGACGCCCCTCCCCTTTTTTGCTCCAAAAATGGTCATTTTTGAGGCCTCGCTGAGAGCTTGACGAAACCACCACCGACCTTGTCTTCATGCCATGTTTTCAATGCGTGGCACTTATGACATAGGGTCTGGAGGTTATCAAGGGAATCGCTTCCTCCGTGGCTCTTTGCCACGATATGATCGACATCAGTCGCAGGCGCAGCGCACCGAACGCACAAAGGCGAGCGAGCGAAGGCAAGCTTCCTGAGTTGCTGCCATGAATGACCATAGCCACGACGAGAAGGCGAAAGCCTAGGAGCTCGGCACCCAGGCGCATCGTGAAACCTGACCTCATGTCGTGGTGGCTTGTGTGATCTCATGGTTGCTCCGGGAAGGTGTTGTACTCGGTTTGAGCGTTCGTGCGCTGCATCTCGGTAGTGATCCACCACCCGCCCAGCGGCCGAGCTGCGGCACCTCGACTGATGTGCCACCCGCAATCGAGCTCTTGCTTGTAGCTGCCGCACCTGACAAACCATTGATCGGTAGTTTCGATCCGGCCTTTACCGCTGACGCTGGTGACGACATTGTGGTCGGTGTTGCGCCTGTGTATGTGGCCAGAGATGAACACATCAGCCTGCCATTGCGATCGGGTTGCCTGATGTTGTGGGATGCCTCGACCTGATTCGCCACCACCGCCATAGCCGTGATGAAGGAAGATGCGCTTAGTCCTGACATCGGCCTTGCCTGTTGTTCTGTCGTTCTTCTGCAATAGAAAGCACCAGTCCTCGCCGTAGATAACGGGAGAGTTGTATTGGGTGCGCAGTGAGTGGGTGAGTCTATCGATCAGGTCGATCTCGTTTCTCTTGATGACTGCTGCTTCATGATTACCCGGTGTAATCAGTGCAAGGATAGAGGCATAAGGTCGGAAGTATTCAAGCGCCGTTGAGCTTATAAGGTCGAAGTAATTACTCCCACGGTGCTCGGGCCTGAGCGTCTTTGGGTCAGCCCTCGGGTCATATTTTCCCTGCATCACATCGAAGAGATCGCCCACGATTACTACCGGGGCGTTCTCGTTCAATGCGTAGTCCAAATGCTTTTTCAAGAAGGCTCGGTCGCAGTGCGCTGAGTCCCAGTGGAGGTCGGTCAGTGCTAGAAATCGGAAGCGGCTTCCCGATTTCGGGAAGCTCACTCGGAGTTCATGAACACGATCGGTTATAGTCCCAATAGACCAACGCTCTTTTGGCTTTGCCAAATGCGGTCTCCTAAAAAAACTATTCAACATTGTGTGCGTCTAAGGTAAACAACGCAAATCGCTCGCACTTTTGCTTGGGTCGGAGGATGATAAGAGGTGGTGATGCGTCGCACAAACTTAGTATTGTCATCATGCAGGTAACCTTTATTTACCAACATATCGATCACCGCTTTGTTGGTGTTGTCGAGATCCCTGCGGTGCGTCCAACCCTCGCCACCATGTATCTCGATGTTGATCTCTGCCAGCCCTTCAAGAGCTTTCCCCCTCGGGATGAGGATCGCTACCTCGGCGAGCCATGCCATATAGCACCTCGCCTTGTAGAATTTGCCACGCCGACCCGAGGCCCGAAAGAGTTGGTTCGTGCTCGGTGGTATCGGCACTTCGAGCCTCACGGTCTGGCTTTTATTTTCTGTAATAAAACCTCCGCATCTTTTCTTACACCGAGGTTGTAGGACTTCCAGTTCTTTAAGTGACCAAGCATGATGTGGCAATTGCCACCATTCTCGCAAAGGGTGATGAGGTTGGCGGGATCGAGTTCGAGATTCGGGTAGAGGTGGAACGGGTAAATATGGTGCACCTCGAGCTTGTCGTTAGTCCCGCACGCTGCGCAAGTCGGGTTGCGTTTGAGGTGCGCACCTCGAACCCCTGGCCATCTCGGTGATCGGGCAGGCATCCCGGCCAAGTACTCGGTTATGGTCTTCACGATGCTCATGGTCGTTCCTCCAGTCGTGACACAATCGTCAAGTAGCCGATTGCGTCAACGAGGTTATCCCGTTTGTGGGTGTTCGACTGTCTCACGATCTTAAGTGCTGCCATGAGAAGTCCCACATCGCTCGCACTCACCCTTTGTCCTGGTGCGAGTTGGCTTCTCAGTAGCGTCGTCCAGATCTCAGCAATTGCGGTGAGCGACTCGGCAGGGTCACCGTACTGGAGGCCTCGCTCCGAGATGATGCCATCAACCTGGTGGAGAATGTCCTGGTCATTTGTTGCCATGTTTTTGCAGCTCCCGGTCGAAGGTTTTGCGGTCATCAAGCATTGCCAAGATTTCGTCTTCAAGAAACTCGATCCGCTCACGCAAGGTGCGGTGCGTAAGCGTCTCAGACTCCTCGTATTTTGCGACCTTCGCTTTAAGACGCTTAATGACCCTCCGATAGTTCTCGCCCGCAATACGGGCCCCGTGTGCGGCCCTGAGTGCGGTTGTGGTTAGCCCGGTCGCACGCACCGCGCAGAAGCGGCAAGCATACGCATTGGAACCTCGTCCTATGGGGTAGCCACCACGGGTGATCGACTTCCCGCATTCTTTGCAAAGATTAGACATTGTGATTCGGTTCCCCTCTATAGAGAGAAGAACTACAGAACTGAATCCATAAGTATATGATACTCTTAGAGTTAAAGCCCTCTAAGAGGATATCTAAGACGAGTTTACGAGTCTTACCTCTTAGGAACTGATTCAGTTCTGTAGTTCTTCTGTATAAGAAGGGAACTGAATAGGGAATTGAATCGCTCAACATTATTTATATCTCCCAAGTTATCTAGTGTTAAAGGAAACAGCGCACTGAAGGGCCGCTTCATGCGCTGTGTTTTAGGTGGTCGTTTGTTCATGATCACGAAGCTGGTTTCGTGATCATCGGGGTACAGACTTTAATCGGCTTGCAAGGAACTCAAGCACTGCCTCCATGTCATCCCAAGTGAGTTTCGTGATGATCATCTTGGCCTGTTCAAGCGGCGTCTTCTTGGTTCGATACCCTGCTTCAAGTGCGGCCTTGTGTGCGGATATCGTACCCTTAGTTACTTGCTTGAATAGCTCTGCCTTGCTCGCATCTTCTGCGCCATCTCTTGCAAGGCGGCGAAGAATGTAAGATACGGTATCTTGCACCTTGTTAGAGTTCGTATTACGAACTCTATCGTTAGCCCTGCCTTTACCAATCTCGCCCTGTTCGGCAAGTGGTTCATCAAGCACCTCTTGTGCCAGGATGATTTCACGATGCGGGGTGCGCTCGGATATCTTCATGAGAACATCCCAGCGAAGTTCCATTCCGTGTGGCAGGGTGTACTCGCAGAATTGCTTGAACGAGGTAAACGGTTTCCCGTCTCGGTCAGTCATTTCTTTGTAGTAACCTTTGGTGATGCAAGCAGCGCAAGATTCTGGCAGGTGCTCCGAGTACATTTCGATACTTGATGACCTTCTTATTAGATCTTGGCAAAACTCTTTGGGTGTGCAAATCATGACCTTTGGCTCCTTAGCATGGCGATGGTTATCTTTAAAAGTCTTTCAAGCCCATTAACTCCATCTTTGATTTCGATGAACTGTATAGGTTTCCCTTTAAAGTACTCCGGAGTTTTTAGGTCGTAAAGCTCGTACATCTTGTTGTAAACCTCCTTTTGTGTTTCCATGCCATTAGTTTTCATTGCGGAAACTTTGTTCACGATTTTGTTTATCTGCCTCCTTAGATCTTGGCATATTTCGTCATTCGTTTTTGTTTGTGTAAAAGGGTAAGCGTTCTGTTCTGCAAGGTTCTTTGGACTGAAGCAGTCATCGTCTTCAGAAGTTTCTTGCTGCGCTTTTAAAACATTAAGAATAGAAGAGGTTGGCATTGATGCACACTGCCTTTTGCTTCCAAGCAAAAGTGCTTCTTTCATAAGAGCGTCTTCGTGATTGTGAGTCTCGCCGCTCATCACGCTGGAGGTGGTTGTTGGTTCTGAGTATAAGGTGACAAACGGTTCTTTGTTATCACCCTTTTCGCCTTGGTCTTTAGTCTCGATGTCTTCAAATTCTTTTGCCGCTTCTATCACATCATCCAAGATTCTTTTTGCAAAGTCTTTGTAGGATGGAATATTAGGCATGATGATAACTGCGTGTTGTAAAAAATCGTGGTCGTGTTCCCACCTAGTAACCCTGCCTAGCTCTTGGCTAAGTGTTAAGTCCGCAGTCGTGTTATCCAAGTGAAGCAGAACCCGAAGCCTCGGGATGTCTACGCCTTCCGTCACTTGTCTAATGCTTATTAAAAAAGTCTTCTCGCTCTTCCTAAACCTTGCAATTCTTTCTGTGCTATCGTCAATGCCCGAGTGCACAACCTCAATATCGTTATCCGTGCATCCTGTGATTTTCTTAATGAGCTTTTCAACCTGGCTAATGTACCCGTCTTCAACTCCAGCTTTTGAACTGGTCAAGCATCGTACTAGGCAGGCGGCGTTCCTGTCTCCGCTGGTGCGCCGCATTTTTTGGATCTCATCCCAAGAAACCCTGATCATTTCGGAAGCAAGATTAAGTCTAGTATCAAGCGCTCTCCTTAAAACCTTGGACTCTTCGCTTTCACTTATGCTTTCTGAATCGTATTCAAAAACTTCCCCAGTGCTCATAAGCGTTGATGCTGTTTCAAATGCTATAAGCCGAACTTCGGCCTCGCGGCAAACATGGTGAACCAGAGCCTGCCTATACCCGTAACTGTAATCCACTACCAATACACCGTCCTTGTATTTAGCCAAGGGTATTTTGTATCGGTCTGTTCTATTTGGCGTTCCGCTTAAAAATAAAACCTTGTCGCACAACTCCCCGTACTCAAGCGAATCAACGCCCCAACTGTTTGACTCGCTGGTGTGATGTATTTCGTCGCATACAAGAATGAACTTGTACCCTGCCTGTCTCTGCCACCGCTTAACTATTGGCAGGTAATTACCAAGCGCATGATAGGTGATAACTGTGCCTTGATAGTTTACGCCACCGGGAAAGGTGCCGTCGGTCGCCCGTGTGGTCAACTGGATACCAAACTCTGCGGCCTCATTTCTCCAACTATTGCGCAAGCTGTCTGAAGGGGTCACAACAATGATAAAGGTTTTACCCTTCCCCCTCTTTTCCATTTCTTGTCGCAGGGCGGTTAAGGTGAACTTTGTTTTCCCTGCACCAGGACAAGCCTGAAGAAAGAAAACCTTGTCATCACTCTCCACATATTTTGCCAGTGCTTCTTGTTGCCATGCTCGTAACTTCATTTGTCTATATCCTTGTGACATCGTTCGCACAGTGGCGAACTGTTGTCTAGTTCTGTCTGGCCTCCGTCTGCCCACCTACGCAAGTGGTGCATATGAAAACCTTGGGTCAAGTATTCAGAGCATTTGGCGCATCGACCATCATGATTCAGGTAGGCGGTGCGCCGCTGCTTCTTAGTGAAAAACCTTCGGGAATCTCTTTGCCACATCTGCGTTTCTCCTGTATAGTAAAAGCAGATGGTTTGATCTGCGGGCAGTTGGAAGCTGCCCGCTGCTTTTTTTTACACACCTAGAACGGCAGCAAGTAGTCTCGGGCCGGGACATACGATTTTTTCGCCGTGTCATAGACCACAGCGTTCGCCCAGGTTGGATTGCCCAACTCAGCGTAAGCGAGGTCGTAATCCCAGAAGGTTCCCTGCTCGACGCCATCACGACTGACGAAAACCTTCTTGGCTTTGTCTTCTGAAACGGGTGCCGCTGGTGCGGGCTTCGCTGCTGGAGCTCCGGGCGGAGGAGGAGGCGCCATCGCTGGTGCTGCCATCAAGGGTGCGCACATGATGACCTTCGTCTTCATGCCATCAGCCGACGGGCCTACGGTGATGCTGAACTTCTTCCCGATGAAAGTATCTGGGTCGATGTCTTCGCCATTGATGAGGGGCCTACCGAGAAGCTCCCGCACCAGCTTGCCGAAGTTGTTAGACATCGTGAGCTTGGTAGGTGTCCACCTCGAGGTGGTCTTCCGAGCGTGTACGCCCTCCGCAATTTCAAATTCCCAAGCGTAGCTAGTGCCCGAGTCTGGGAACTTAGATGATGCTGGCATCTCCTTGTATCCAAGAAGCTTTGCGGCATAGGTGCCGGTTGGCACGCTGAACTGATCCGTTGAATCACAAACTTTGACCATCGCCATGAGTAAAATCTCCAAGGTTATTCTGAGTAGGTTTTTGAACAGTTACGATTCTGAACTTCTTTTTGCTGCCCCGCGTTCCCGTGCCGGTGGTTTCGACTTCGCCACCTTCCACAAGGTCGTCGAGTTGCTTGATCACCTTCTGTCGATTTTGACCTGACGCCATCTGAACCATGTCAAGTGTCATCCACTCAATAGGGCTCAGCGAATCAATGATAGAAAGCTTCCTCGACTCAAAGTCTAGGTCGTCCTTCTGTCCGAGGCATACCAGATCGCCGTCGATATAATCGATGACAATTTCGCCCGGGGTGATTTCGTTGAATCTTCCCGTGCCAGTTAATACACGCTTCGTTTTTGACTTAGCCCCAAACCCTCCCGCTTCAAAGGTGTACTCAAGAAGGATGTCTGCAAGCGCCGACGAGGCACCCGATCCCCTTGAGCCTGTGAAGTTATCGCCACCACCTTTACGCATATGGTGCACTGCGAGGACAGATCTCCCGCTGTCCTTAACCACGGCCTTGATGGCGTTGACGGCAGCGCCAACCTCCGAGGCCGAGTTCTCATCCTTGACCGGCCACATCTGCGCCATCGTGTCGATGACCAGAACATCAAAGCCATCCTTCTCCATGATGTTTCTTACCTTGCCGAGGAAGTCTTCCCACTGTTGGAGCGAGGGTGTGCGGGTGAAGGGCATGAGGAAGAAACCGTGGTTGCGTTTCTCTAAGCCATACCTGAGCACTCGCCCTTCCCATGTCGCTGGGCCTTCCTCCGAGCAATAGAGTGCCCGTGCCTTCGTGATCTTCTGCCCGAGGTAGTTGTCGTGCTGTTCCCATGAACGAAGGAGCCCGCTGATGAGTGTGGTCTTACCGACTTTCCAGAGTGCGCTGATTAGGGTGATGCAACCTGGGTAAAGATAGCCGTGCCAGTGCCAGTCGCCTGTCGGGTTCTGTGCCTTGATCTCTTCAGCGAACAAGTATTCCCTGCCCGTGTTCGTGTCCACGACTTCCGGTGTCCATGTCTCGATGATGGGCGCCTTCGCCTTATGCAAGAAGTTCAACTCAACTTCCGGTTCACCGAACCCTGCACCCGCAAGAGCTCTGGTCGCTGCGGTGAAGTTGCCATCATGGGTCAACAGGGTGTAGGCAGCAAACTTGCTGTAGGCCTTCGCCTCTTGAAAGGGTGCGGCGTTCGACGAGAACACATAAAGCATATCGCCACTGCCATCAGTTCGGCAGTGCCCGGTCGTGCCTGAGATGCCATCGTCTTTACCAGCCCTGCGCCAATAGATTTTATCTTGACCGATGCGACTGATCTCCCAGCCTGCGCCCTGAAGGATCGTTGCCCAGTCGGCTCGCTCGTTGTAGTCATCCCCTGGGCGTTTGCGGTTGTCTCTGATTTCGCCAGCTTGTATTGGAAGTGTAAACTTCTCTGGAAACTTTCCGACATTCTGTATCGTTGCGACGGTGACCATCAGATCAAAGTCATCCGAGTCCACGGGCAGAGCGGGTGCAGGTAGATCCAAGAGCGAATTGTTTTCCCACCTATAGAGAAGTCCAGTCGGGTGGCACTCTTCCGTTGAGCCGGGTGCCAGGACATAGCCATTCGATCCCTTGATCTCGATCAAGGTCTTGCCCTCGGTACTCTTCGCAAGCTTGAGGTTTTTGCGTTGCACACCAAAGCAATAGATATGCCTGCCACCATTCGGGGTGACTACGATAGGGCACGAATCCAAAGCGTAGAGCAAGCCTTCTTGCTGGCAGTCTGATCTGTACTGGGCGTACGCGTCGCCAGTTTCAATGTCGATGACCGCGAGATCGTTGGACAAGATCCCGCCCACGATAGCCACACCGTTGCGAGTTCCTTCTGGCCACCACGCATCGACTTGCTGCGGGGTTGCCCTCGCACCTGTCATGAAGGGTAACCACGACCCGACCACGGTCGCTGGGCCCTTACTCCCATTGGGTGCGATAGCGATAACACTCAATCCCATTGCCAGATATTTAAGGGCGCATTCTTTAGCGGTCATTTCATGAGCTCCAGTTCTTTCATCAAACGCTCGAGCGTCTCTTTGACTTCCTTCATGAGGTTGCCGGTCTCATCCCAGCGATCGATGTTGTCGAACTCGGCCTTGCTGTGGAGGGTTTCCCAGCGCTTATCATTCTTCATGGCCATGCCGTAGCGGGTCAGGTTGTAGTCTTGCTCACCTCTGAGCATCGACCACATCTCAAGGAAGGTCATCTCACGGTCAGGCCAGAGTGAGTGTTCATGTTGAAGCCACCACCTACCGTCAGAGAGGTAGACGCTGTAGGGTTTACCGATGTCCGTTCTGCCTCGGCGTGTGCACATTTGCGAGATGATCGTGATGCGAAGGGATGCGGGAAGGTTCATGCTTGCTCCTTGTTGATTTCTCGCCTTACTTCCTCGCACATCTTTTCGTGCATTTCTTCCGCCTGCTCCCATGTGGTGCAGCGTTCCTGTCTCTCGTTTAAAAGATCCGTCCTTGCGCCAATCTCTGAGGAAAATTTTGCAGCTTTTCCAAACACCATTGTTTCAAAAAGCAAGGGTGGCCCATGAGCGTGCCACTGGTGATCTAGTCCTAGAAACACTGTACTAATCAAGTAATCACCGATGTTTGATTTTGCTACTGTGCAGTCTTGCTCTTCCGTTTTTAGGTAAGTTTCTCTGTCTACGTGTACGGCTTTATGTCCTTGAAGAATGTAGCTTTTCATGAATTATCCCTTCCTGTCTATTCTGATGGTGTGCGCAAAATAAGCTTCAAGTTCCTTGTTTTCAGCTTTAAGCTTTTGATTGTTTCGTGCTGCGGTTAGCAGAGAACCTTTGTGGTTTCCTAATGCCGTTCTGAGAGTTTTCAGCATGGCCTTAACACTCTTTAGCTCGTCCTTGAGTTTGTTCATCTCCATAGTTTGGCGGGCTGAAAGGTTCAGGCTTTTGGTGTAGCAAAGATTGCACATATCTTTGAACCCGTACTTTTTAACCACTGCCTTCCCGCACTTTTCGCAGTTCATAAAGTTTCTCATGCCGACTCCTCCTATTTTTAAAAACCCCGTTGCAAAGATGTCCCACAACATTCAGTTTTTCGGCAACAAGCCTACTACTCTGAAACTCTGCAACGGGATTGCTCCTTGTTAAATTGGTTGGTACTTCATGCCGACTCCTCCTGGGCATCGAGTTCTTTCTTCGCCTTCGAAATCATCTCTTCGCGGGTGAGCTCGGTGGCGCAGTAGATCGAGTGATCGAGGGTGTCGGCCAAAGCCCAGCGGCTTTCGTTGTGTACCCAGTAGCGGTAGACCATCGTGCCTTTGACCACCGCAGCGCCAGTCCAAAGCCTTTTAACTTTGAGTAGCTCGCCACCGGGTAGAGCGAAGGTCGCACTGGCGATGTCGTAGGTCGGATCGAACTCGTAGTCCTGACGATGGCATTGCGCCATCCATGCAGGGATCGAGGCGAAGTATTCCTCTCGGTGCTTCTTCTCCGAGCGAGTGGAGACCACATCATCTTGCAAGCCACGGGTGATCGCTGCCTCGATGCCTTCTCGAATGTCATTGGGAATCGCTGCCATATTAAATCGCCCCTTTCAGAGTTGCTTCTTTGATCATGAGTTCTTCGCGGTAAATCTTGACTGCCTTTGGAGCCTGCACCGAGAGGCGCATTCGGCTTCCGTCTTGCACCAGGGTGATGATCGTGGTGTGTTCACCCGAGATGATCCGAATCGCTTCGCCGCTCTTGCGGGAAATCATTAATCGGCCTTCAATAGACATGAGAAACCTCCTTGTTAAATCCACTCGATCCTGACTGATACCCAACGAGGGCAGTGTGTTTCCCGATCAGGATCGAGGTGGTTCGTCTTCGAGAATTGCGTCGGCAAGTGTCTCGAGCATATGGTTGACGAGCGCTGTGGTGCGTGCGTCGTAGATACCGTGCTGAAATTTGGTGCTCGGTGCGTCTGCACTTTGAGCGTGATCAATCATGCGTAAGAGAAGGTCACGAACATATTCGATATAATTCTCTTTAATTGCCATTAAGATTTAAGCCAGGCTCTCGCCTGCTCCACCGCATCCTCGACGAGTTTGGTTTCTTTCTTCTTGGTTATCTTTCGCTTAATTGGTAGCGGGTTAAGTTCGTCGTAGAACTGCGCCACCATCTCAGGCTCGATGCGTTTGCACCCGCCAATGCGATAGGTTTGAAGACGCACAATGCGGCCATCGATGACGATGCCTTGGCGCTCCCAGCGGTAGACTGTTTGCAGGTTCACATTGAATAGCTCGGAAAGCTCTCGCACAGACACAGGTCGTTTCGGAATAATGATGCGTGTCACTTGTTGTTAAATCCCTCGTGTTAAAAAACGGCGCAGTAAAAAAGGATAAACTGCGCCGCCCATCTCATCCCAAGTGCGAGTTCGGAAACACTCAGGACACGGGTAATCTTCTATATTTGAAATTATTTAGCGATCCTACAGCGGTACTACAGCAGTACGACTAGTACGATCGCAGTCGTACTGGAACCCGAACGGGTTAAATGAGAGGTGTAGAAACGAAAAAAGCCCAGCGTTTCGAGCGCTGGGCTTTGTGTTTTAAAGAGTCTAGTTATCAGTTATATCTTTGGTAAGATGGGGGG
>Ga0209086_10000763_pt1 | contig 26880 bp, 25 predicted proteins | sample M_130207_XF_Meta_FD_187312 | JGI IMG/M metagenome (GOLD analysis project Ga0209086, IMG submission 187312) | Freshwater microbial communities from Lake Montjoie, Canada to study carbon cycling - M_130207_XF_MetaG (SPAdes) (version 2) | ecosystem: Environmental > Aquatic > Freshwater > Lake... | reverse complement strand
CAAGCCTCGATTACGAGCAGCGCGGGTATCGCGCCTCGCACCTCGCCAAGGTAGATATTCTCCTAAATGGAACCGCAGTAGACGCGTTCTCATCGATTGTGCATCGTGACAGAGCATTTAACTATGGCAAGCGAATGGTCTCGAAGCTGCGCGAACTTATTCCTCGCCAACTCTTCGATGTGCCGATTCAAGCCGCAGTCGGGGGACGAGTAATTGCACGTGAGACGGTTAAAGCCAAGCGTAAAGATGTTCTTGCGAAGTGCTACGGCGGAGACATCACGCGCAAGCGCAAACTTCTTGATAGGCAAAAAGAGGGCAAGAAACGTATGAAGCAGATTGGGCGTGTCGAGGTGCCACAAGAGGCCTTCGTCGCAGCGCTTAGCCTCGACGACTAAAGAGAGTTACGGCTCGCGCGGAAGCCCGAGCACTCGTTCTCCGAGAATGGTGCGCTGCACCTCGCTGGTTCCTCCGCCAATTGTGAGTGCCGGCGAGTAGAGAAATCCATAATGCCAAACGGGGTCCGAGACTCCGCAGGGGCCTGCCCATGAGAGCATCCCATTGGTGCCTGCTAAGTCGAGAGCAAGCCCCATGATGTGCTGGCCGTGCTCATCTGCGATTGCCTTGCGAACGCTCGCCTCGGGACCGGGCTCTAGGCCTCGCAGTACTGCAGCGACGCTTCGAAGTCTTATGAAGCGCAGTACCTCGCTCTCGATGTGCAGCGCCGCTATGCGTTGACGCATTCGAGGATCGCTGCTTCCTCCAATCTTTCGTACGATCTCAATGAGATCCCCCGCAGTCGGGCCGCGCCCCCAGAGTGCGCCTTCTCCTGAGAGCGAGACCCTCTCGTTGCCGAGAGTTACCTTGGCTAATCGCCATCCGTCGTTTATGTCGCCGACAACATTGGCGACTGGAATGCGAACATCCGTGAAGAAAACTTCGTTGAACTCATGCGTGCCCGTCATCTGAACAAGCGGTCGCACCTCAACGCCGGGTGAGCGCATATCGAGAATGAAGTATGTGATGCCGCTCTGATTGCTCGCCTCGGGGTCGGTGCGCGCCAAGAGAATTCCCCAGCGGGCTACGTGCCCAAGCGTCGTCCAGACCTTCTGTCCGTTTACAACGAACTCGTCACCATCGCGTGTCGCGGTTGTGCGCAGCGATGCAAGGTCGCTCCCAGCGCCGGGCTCGCTAAAAAGTTGGCACCAGAGTTCGGATCCATCAAGGATCCCGGGTAGCCACTTCTCGTGCTGCTCAGGCGTACCTGCAACGAGGAGTGTGGGGCCGGCCCACCCAATGCCGATTGGGTTCATGGGCCTTGGGGCATCTCGAGATCGCAGTGCCTCGTCGATCTGAATCTGCTCCGCAGCGGAGGCCTCGAGTCCCCATGGTCTCGGCCAGTGCGGGGCTGCAAATCCGCCAGCAGCGAAGCGGCGCAGCCACTCTTTTGGGAACTCGCCATCAGGGGCGAGCTCATCCATTAGCGCTGTAATCGCCTCGGCGGCACTCTTCTCCCCATGTGCAGTATCGATTGAGGACTCGCTCCGCTCCACCTCGGACAAATCTGCGCTCTGGCTGCTTGCTCCTTCAGTCATTTGCCCGAGGTTACGCGCTATTCGCCTGTGGAGTGCGACGATGGGGAGATGGAGCCTGACGCTGAGAAGAAATTAGCCATGCCTCAGGTACCCGTTGATGATCTGTTCGCACCGCTAGAGCTGACTCCTGATGCATTCGGTACCTACGTGCATATCCCGTTCTGCTCCCACCGCTGCGATTACTGCGACTTTGCAACATGGGCAGATCGTTCCCACCTCATAGATGACTACGTAGATGCCTGTGTCAAAGATATTCACAGGCAGCGCAGCGAGGGCCTTCGCGATGCGACAAGCATCTTTTTCGGTGGAGGCACCCCCTCGCTTCTAAGCGGAGACCAACTAGCTCGAATTCTTGATGCCATTCCGCGTAGGCCGAGTGCTGAGATAACAGTTGAGTGCAATCCAGATGCAGCTGATGCGCAGCGTTTGGAGGCGTATGCCCAGGCTGGGGTCAATCGATTGTCATTTGGCGTGCAGTCCCTCGAGCCGCGTGTACTAGCGGCCCTGGGGCGAACCCATAACCCTGAGAATGTGCTGCTTGCAGTTAATAATGCCCGCGCTGCCGGCATTAAACGCTTAAATCTTGACCTCATCTATGGAACACCCGGAGAGTCGATAGATGATTGGCGAGCCTCTCTTGAGGGTGTAATTGCCCTAGCTCCGGAGCACATCAGCGCGTATGCGCTAACCGTCGAGCCAGCGACCCCATTTGGGCAACGCGTTGCGAGCGGCGAAGAGGGCCCTGATGACGATCGCCAGGCCGATGCATACCTTCTCGCCGAGGGTTTACTCAAAGCTGCGGGTTACAACTGGTATGAGATCTCAAACTGGTCGTTACTGGGAGAGGAGTGCCGACACAATCTTGTCTACTGGCTCGGCGGAGATTTCGCGACGGTTGGCTGCGCTGCTCACGGTCACAGCAAAGGCCAACGGTGGTGGAACGTGCGGACCCCCGAGAGATTTATCGAGCGCGTTGAGGCGGGTCGAGATGCCATCTCAGGATCCGAAGAGATCGAGTCGGGTCTGAGATTGGAGGAGGCATTCTCGCTTCGACTCCGAACGCGTGCCGGAGTTCGCCCAGGCGAGGCAGCGGACTCAGTGGTGAGAGACCTCATTGAAGGCGGTCTAGCCACGTGGGGTGCAAGATCAGCGGCAAGCGCAGCGGCAAGATCAGAGGGGCCTCTGGGTGCGGGAGAGGCAGGCTCTGAACGAGCGCTCGTGCTCACCCCGCAGGGTCGGTTGGTGGCTACAGATGTAACAGCAAGGTTGCTTCTTGCCGGTGCAGCAGTTAGCTGATCATTAGCAGTCGGTAGACTCAACTGCTAGTAGCTCCCCATCGATTCGTCGGGTTTGCTGCATTTGGTTTGTTTAAATAATTCGGTGATCTAACTAATTCATTTGGGAGGTGTTGGAGATGGGTGTTGATGAGCGCAGGGGAGCGGTCTTAAGAGCGATCGTTGAGGAGCACATTCAGACTGCAGCACCGGTAAGCAGCCAAGCGGTGGCGCGTGCGAGTGGGCTCAGCGTCTCAAGTGCAACGGTGCGTAACGACATGACTGCTCTTGAGCGCGATGGTTATGTAAGCCAGCCGCACACTTCGGCGGGGCGCGTGCCTACCGATCGCGGTTATAGATACTTCGTCGACCGTTTCGCTGACCCCTCGGCGCTTGAGGGTCTCGGCATTAATCACCAAAGAGCAGTCTCCGAATTTTTTGGTGGAACGCATAATGCACTCGAGGAGCTACTACATGAGACGAGCGGTCTCCTCGCCCGCATTACTCAGCACGCTGCCGTTGTTGTTGGGCCACCCCCTGAGAGTGCGCGAGTGCGGCGTGTCGATCTAGTGCCGCTTCAGCAGGGGCAGGTGCTAGCCATTGCAGTTCTCTCAAACGGTGCGGTAGAGCGAGAGCTGCTTGCTGTGGAGACAGACCTATCTATTGAGAGCATTCTGGCTGCTGAGCGCCTCTTGGCAAGCCTCCTTAGTGACTCAACCCTCCACTCCTCGCTGACACCTAGCCCAACCGGCGATGCCGCTATTGACAGGCTTGTAAATGCTGCGCATACAGCGCTTCACCGTCGCGCTGAGCACGCTGACCCGCTCTATGTAGGTGGAGCTAGCCGTATTGCGCAGGAGCAGGATGCTTTCTCCACTACGCAAACTGCAGCGACGCTCATTGAGTTATTAGAGCAGCAGGTTGTAGTGGTCTCTCTCGTGCGCGATCTTCTCGAGTCTGGCGTAACTGTAAGTATTGGTGCCGAGCACAGCATCGACGAACTACGCGATTGCTCGCTTGTGCTAGCCCCTTATCGAATTGAGGGTGAGGTCGCGGGCACTGTCGGAGTTCTAGGCCCAACCCGCATGGATTATCAACATGCCCTTGCGGCCGTAGCGACGGTCTCGCAGCAACTCGGTTCGCTTCTTTCAAAGTGAGTATCTGATGGACCCTTATGCACTTCTCGGGGTGTCGCGCGACGCGACGCAGGACGAGATCAAACGCGCCTACCGAAAACGTGCGCGGCAACTACACCCCGATGCCAACCCTGGGGACAGTGCGGCTGAGGAGCAGTTCAAGCAAGTAACCCACGCATACGAATTGGTCGGCGACCCGGAGCGTCGAAGACGTTTCGATCAGTTTGGCGATGGCGGCTCCAACTCTGGAGGCGGCGGGCAGGACCCATTTGGATTCGGGGATATTTTCGGCGCATTCTTCGGTGGCGACTCCTTTGGTGGGCGCCGCGGTGGGCCCCAGCGAGCCCCGGATGCAGAGGCGATACTTGATTTAGACCTATCCGAGGCAGCTTTCGGCATCACGAGGCGGGTCGAGATCGAGTTGATGACCGCCTGCGCTGACTGCGACGGATCGGGTTGTGCGCCGGGGACACATCCGTCTACCTGCAGCGATTGTGGAGGAGCAGGAGAGGTGCGTCAGGTGCGTCGCTCGATACTTGGGCAGATAGTTACTGCAGCCCCGTGTCAGCGATGCTCGGGTCTCGGAAACATTGTTCCGAGTCCGTGTGTGCATTGCAGCGGAGTTGGAGTCGTGCGCGGGACTCGCACGTTAGAGGTTGAGGTTCCACCGGGAATTGATAGCGGCCAGCGACTGCGCCTTACAGGTCGCGGACCATCGGCGCCGCGCGGTGGACCTAACGGCGACCTATACGTGACGATTCGCGTGCGGTCGCACGCGACACTGCGGCGTGAGGGCTACGACCTCATCCAAGTCTGCAGGATTCCAATGACTAGCGCGGCGCTCGGTACTCACCTGACAATTACCACTCTCGATGGAGATATTGAGATCGAGGTTCCGCCAGGGACTCAGCATGGATCTGTTTTCAGAGAGCGCGGGCGAGGTATCCCTGTCCTGCAGGGGAGAGGCCGCGGGGACCTATTGGTACAGGTTGACGTAGCAATTCCGCAGCGACTCAGCGACGAAGAGTCAGAGGTTCTTCGTCGCTTCGCTGAGATGCGCGGCGAGGAAGTAACGAGCGTTGATGAGCATGGGTTCTTCTCAAGGCTCCGCTCGGCATTTCAGTAGCGTGCGCGCACTAATGACTGCTTGTACATGTTGAGTCTTTGGTGTGCATCTGTTGAAGCAGCAGCGCATGTCTTTGTCTCCACGGGCGCGCTAAGCGCCGACGAAATAGAGATCTCAGGCGACGATGGGCGCCACCTATCGCGTGTTCGACGCATTGGGGTTGGCGAGGTGATCAGCGTCGCTGATGGTGCCGGGTTGTGGCGCGTTACAGAGGTTGCGTCAGTAACAAATTCCTCCGTCATGCTCTCGCCGACGACCGAGGTTTACTTAGAGCCAGTCGCCACGCCGCGCCTCACTGTTGCCTTCGCTCCAGCTAAAGGCGACCAACCTGAGTCTGTCGTGGCGTCGCTTACTGAACTCGGAGTGGATGTGATCATCCCCGTCATCACCAAGAGAACCGTGCTCAAGTGGACAGGGGAGAGAGCAGAGAAGGCTGGGGAGCGCCTTAGGCGAGTAGCGCGCTCAGCGAGCGAGCAGTCTCGACGGGCCCGACTCCCCGAGGTGACCAACCCTCAGCAACTCGCTCGCCTGGCGGGGTCGAGTGGGCTAGTAGTCGCGAGCCGAGACGGTGGCACAGTTGAGTCGTTAAAGGAGCCGGGGCCAGACGGATGGATACTCCTCATAGGCCCTGAGGGTGGCCTTGAGGCTGGAGAGACCGGAAACCTTGGGGAGGTTGAGAGCCTCAGAGTAGGGCCACATATTCTTAGATCCGCCACCGCTCCGATAGCAGCGGCCGGGATGCTCTGGGCTCGCAGGGCCTAGAACTCAAAAATATTCTGCATTTCAACAAAATTAGGTAGTATTCCCACCGTGAGTGGCGACGTCGGTCTAGTCTCCTTGGGAATTAGATGCAATCGAAAAATTCATTGAGGGGTGGATACATTGAGTGAGGCAGGGGTAGGTGCGCGACTGCGTGCTATCAGGCGTCAAAAGGGTATGTCCCTTCACGATGTTGAGGATCGCTCGTCCCAGGAGTTCAAGGCATCGGTACTCGGCGCCTATGAGCGAGGCGAACGCGCCATCTCCGTTCCTCGGCTCATGCGCCTGGCAGAGATCTACGATGTCCCTGCTGACACTCTCCTTCCCCGAGATGCTGAGACCGTCATTGATCTCACTGAGACCGAGGCGATTAATCAGGGATTTACTATTGACCTAACTCAGTTGGGTGATAGTGAAGACCCTGAGGCAGCCGTACTCGCTAGATACGCAGCAACAATCCAGCTCCAGCGTCAAGATTTCAACGGACGTCTGCTCACTATTCGCCGGGACGATATGCGAGTCCTCGCAGCCGTGCTAGGGCGTCGCACTGAGGACCTACCCACACGCTTAGAGCAGTTAGGTCTTCGCGCCTCAGCCTGACCCGCAATGCGCTAGCCGATCCGGCTACCCTCAGCACACCGTGACTCTCTCTAATACCCACATCAAAGTGCTCGTTCCGGGTAATCATTTGATGCTCGATCTCCTTGGGGAGCGAGATGAACTCCTCAGGCTCATCGAGGGAGCATTCAGCGTCTCTATTCTTGTGCGCGGAAATGAAATTAATGTCACTGGGGATGAGTCTGAGGCCGCCAGAGTCGCACTGCTCTTCGAAGAGTTGGTGCTTCTACTTGAGAGAGGGCACCAACTTGATAGCGAGAGTCTCGGGCGTACCGTTCAAATGTTGAAGGCCGATCAGAGACCGACGGATGTGTTCTCCACCGAGGTTGTAAAGGGGCGGCGCACCGTACGCCCTAAGACCGCAGGGCAGATGCGTTATGTCGAGGCGGTTCGAGACAATACGATTACTTTCGCGATTGGCCCTGCAGGTACAGGCAAGTCTTATCTAGCAGTTGCTCTAGGCGTGCAGGCTCTACTCGCTAAAGAAGTGACTCGAATCATCTTGACCCGCCCTGCTGTTGAGGCAGGGGAGAGGCTCGGTTTTCTTCCAGGGGACATGATGGCCAAGGTTGATCCTTACCTCCGGCCGCTCTATGACGCTCTGTACGACATGCTTGAGCCAGAGACTGTGAGTCGCTTCATTGAGAAGGGCGTTATTGAAGTTGCTCCCCTTGCGTATATGCGGGGGCGCACGCTCAATGACTCCTACATAATTCTCGACGAGGCACAGAACACGACCCCCGAGCAGATGAAGATGTTCTTAACTCGCCTTGGGTTCGGCTCCAAGATCGTGATCACTGGCGATGTAACGCAGATTGACTTGCCCGGCGGATCGCAGCGGTCAGGCCTCCAGAGTGTTCGCCCATTTCTTGATGGCATAGACGGACTCGCTTTTGTTGATCTAGAGAGCGCAGACGTTGTGCGTCACCGCATAGTTGCGGACATAGTTGATGCCTACGAGCGGAACTCGAAATGATTGAGGTCTTTGCCGCAGATGAGCAGAGCGAAGTAGAGATTGATGTACTGCGGTGGACGCGTCTTGCGCGCCTAGTTATCGCCGAGGAGCACGTACCAGGCGATGCTGAACTCTCGTTGATATTCGTTGATATCCAGTCGATGACGGATCTAAACGTGCGCTTCCATGAGGGGACTGGCCCCACGGATGTGTTGGCTTTCCCGATGGATGACGACATCGTCATTGGAGGGCGCCAACCCGATCAAGGAGGGCGAGGCCCAGGTGCACCGGCTGAGGCGAGTGAGCCCCCTGCACTCATCGGTGATGTTGTTGTCTGCCCCCGAATTGCTCAGGCTCAGGCCCCTGAGCATGGATTCACTACCGATGAGGAGATTGCGCTCCTCGTAGTACATGGAGTTCTCCACCTCCTCGAGTACAACCACGAAGAGCCCGAGGAGGCTGCCGTAATGAAACAAAGGGAGACCGAACTCCTTGCTCGTTTTAGTGAGACCGAGCGATTTAGCCCAGATGAAGCGAAGAATGCCGATGAGAAACTTTCATAGGTAGGATGGACCTCAAATGAATCATCTCGCTAACCCCAAAACGCCTCGGGCAGATATCGCTCTAGGCCTCCCACTATTTTTCACGAATAACCTGGAGTCGAATTTTGGTGAGTCCAGTTGACCGATGTTGAGTGGTTGATGCTCGGAGGAATAGTTATTCTGTTCCTCTTCTCAACGCTGTTGGCACTATCCGAGACGGCATTCACGCGAACTAACAGAATTCGAGCCATTGCACTTGAAGAAGAGGGCAAGCCCGGTGCGGCTCGCCTTGTGGTGATGCTCCAGCACCCGGAGCGCACATTAAATTCATTGCTCTTCTTGCTGCTGCTGTCGCAACTCACAAGCGCATCGTTGCTTGGTGTCGTCCTTGAGCGACAGGCGGGTAGTTGGGGATTAGCTATTGGTATCACGCTACAAATTCTTGTTTATTACGTTCTTGGCGAGGTTGCCCCTAAGACGTATGCGATCCAGCACCCTGAGAGGGCAGCCCTTAGAGTCTCCGGGTTCCTTTACGCGATAACAAATTTCTGGCCTCTGCGGAAAATGTCAAGGGGGCTAATCGGCCTCGCCAATGTTCTGCTCCCAGGTAAGGGCTTAAAAGAGGGCCCCTTCGTCACGGAGCAAGACCTGCGCATGATGGCAGACGTAGCCGCCGATGATTCCGAGATTGATCATGACGAGCGCGAGTTGATTCACTCCATTTTCGAGTTTGGCGACACTGTCGTTCGCGAAGTTATGACTCCTCGCCCAGACATGATCGGGATCGAGGTTGAGTCAACTCTTGAGGCAGCACTAAATACGGCGATAAATGAAGGACTCTCAAGACTCCCCGTATATGAAGGTACGACCGATGAGGTTGTTGGCATTATCTATTTAAAGGATCTAATCCGCAGGTCAAGATCTGGCGATACTCCGACAACGATTCGCGAGATGCTTCGACCCGCCAAATTCGTGCCTGAACAGCAGAAAGTCGCCAAGCTCCTAAAGGATATGAGGACTGAGCGATTTCATATGGCGATGGTTGTCGATGAGCATGGCGGTACTGCTGGGCTAGTGACTCTTGAGGATCTTGTTGAGGAGATTGTCGGAGACATCACCGATGAGTACGACGCTGTTGAGCCGAGCCTCGAGAGACTAGAGGGGGGCGGGATCCGCGCCCCTGGGAATACGCCTATCGATGAGGTTGGTGAGGTGCTCGGTATGGAGCTCCCCGATGAAGAGTCGGACACTCTTGGCGGATTTGTTTTTAATGTTCTAGGGCGTGTCCCAGAGCAGGGCGAGGAATTCCCTTACCAGAACTTCAAGTTCAGGGTTGAGCGCATCGAGCGCCGACGAATCAAGAGCGTTGTCATCGTCCCCATACTCCCCCTAGTAACCGCTGACGAGCCTAACTAGTGAGCGACTCGAGTCGCCAAGGTGAGGTAGGCGAGCCAGTCGAGCCCATCTTTCGCAGTGGATTTGTCAGCCTCGTTGGGCGACCCAACGTTGGAAAATCAACACTCGTAAATAATGTAGTTGGGCGCAAGGTCTCCATTGTCTCGGATAAGCCGCAGACGACTCGCACAAAGATCCGTGGTGTGCATACGACCTCTACGAGTCAGATTGTTCTGCTCGATACCCCTGGTATTCATAGGCCTCGGACTCTCCTAGGGGAGCGGTGCAATGAGCGCTCCGTGCAGACGCTTCGCGAGGTCGATGTTGTCTGCTTGCTAGTGGAGGCCGACTCTCCGATCGGACCTGGAGACAGATTTATCGCCAACCTCGTCAAGGAGTCGCGCACCCCAGCGATCCTCGTTGTCAACAAGGTTGATCTAGCCGATGCTGCTGCAGTTGCTAAGAGGCTCAGTGACTCATCGGGTCTCGCAGATTTTGCGGCATTTGTGCCCATCTCGGCGCTCACCGGAGACGGCGTAGACCTACTCGTGGCGGAGATCAATGCCAGGCTTCCTGAGGGACCCGAGTACTACCCAGGGGGTGTGGTGACCGATCAGCCTGAGGCTGTCCTGGTCGCGGAGCTTGTGAGGGAGAAGTTGCTTGCAATTGCCCGTGAGGAGTTGCCGCACTCAATCATGGTTACAGCGGAGGCCTTCGAGGAGGACGAGTATGAGCCTCGCCCGAGAATAGATTCATCGGTAGATGGCGAGGATGCCGAGGAGAATCTCGCCCCCGAGAAGGAAGAAATCCTTAGGTTTAGAGTCACAATCCGCGTTGAGAGGGATTCTCAGAAGGGGATTGTGATCGGTCACAAAGGGTCGGTGCTGCGCGATGCGGGCACCGCCGCACGCCTTGAGGCCGAGCAACTCCTTGGGGCTCGGGTCTATATAGAGAACAAGGTCAAGGTTGACCCGAACTGGCAGCGCAGAGGGCATGCACTCGACAGGCTTGGCCTGTAAACAGATACCCGCGCTGCCCTAGCAGAAATCGTTCTGCATTGGTGCGATTTGCGCCACGATCTTTTAGGTTCTTTCTGCACCTAATTGGCTCTCCTACAAGTTGCCGAATTGGTGCTGCGCGCCACTAGAGTCGTAAACGCGTAAGGGAAGTATGACCCGGGGATTAGAGCGTCACCGGCTACCAAACGCGTGAGGATGACGGAATGAGTCGAATGCTCGGTTTGAAGAACGTGCGCCGAGGCGCACTTATTCTTGCTGCCCCATTGTTGCTCGCGGCCTGCTCAAACGATAACGGCCAGAACCCAATGAACCCTGCCGGTGAAACGGCGAAGACAATTGACAATCTGATCAACCCAATTTTTATTATCGCTATCGCTGTCGGGATTGCCGTCGTCGGAATGACACTCTTCATTGCGCTTCGTTTTCGCGATAACGAAGGCAAGCGCAATCCCAAACAGACCCACGGAAACTCTGTCCTTGAGATCGGTTGGACAATCCTTCCAGCAATAATTCTCGCAGTTATTGCAGTACCGACAGTCGCAACAATCTTTGAACTCTCTAAGACGCCGCCGAAGGCTGAGGCACTGCAGATCACTGTGGTTGCTAAGCAGTGGTGGTGGGAGTTTCAATACCCGAAGGGCCAAGAGAAATTCGGCATCGATACTCCCGTTGTTACATCAACAATGATGCACGCTCCGGTTGGGGCCAAGATCACAGTGAGGGAGCAGTCAGACAACGTTCTTCACTCCTTCTGGGTCCCTGAGCTCTCTGGTAAACGAGATGTAGTCCCCGGTCGAACCAATGTCCTCTCCTTCTCGGCCTCAGATAAGCCTGGGGTATACCGCGGAGCCTGTGCTGAGTACTGCGGGTTGTCGCACGCAAACATGAAGTTCTGGGTAATCGTCGACTCCAAGGCTGATTTTGCCAAGTGGATGACCAACCAGCAAAAGGGCCCAGCCCAGGAGTACGCAGGCAAGATTCAGGAACTCACTGCGAAGAAATACCAGTGCGTCAATTGCCACGTATTTGATGCCACCTCAACGCCAAACTACGGCCCTAACTTGACCCACCTTGCTAGTCGCCAGTACTTCGCCGGCGGTATGTACAAGGTCAACAGAGCGAACCTGCTTCGCTGGGTCAAGAACGCTCCTTCAATGATCCCAATGCAGTCTCAGAAGTGTCGACTACCGGCACCTGCAACCTGCGTTGGTATGCCTTCTTTCGTAACCCCGATAAAGCAAAACGGAAAAGCGCTTCCTCTAATGACAGACGCTGAGGCAGACACAATCGTTACATACCTGTTGGGGCAAAAATAGTGCGTAAACAAGCCCTAGAAATAGCTCTGAAAATAGACCTAAAAATAATGGAGGTACGACCGTGACGGCCGTTCCCGAAGTCATCCCGGAAACCAACCCAGAAGTTGTCATCCAGACAGAATCGCCGGAGGTAATTCATAATCGCGTAGATCCCCTGCGCAGGCCTGCTGCTACCTCTGGGCTCTGGAGTTGGTTCACGACGATCGATCACAAGAAGATCGGAATCCTCTACGGGTCTTCTGCCCTGCTTTTCTTTGTAATCGCTGGCATTGAGGCTCTTCTGATCCGTCTCCAGCTAATGGCCCCTAACGGCCAGGTACTCACCGCTGGCCAATACAACGCAATGTTCACCATGCACGGAACCACAATGGTCTTCCTCGTCGGAATGCCGATGGCGGTTGCATTCGGTAACTACCTAATACCGCTCATGATCGGCGCAAGAGACGTCGCCTTTCCTCGTATGAACATGTTCGGTTACTGGGTGTATCTATTCGGGGGACTCTTCGTCTACTCGAGCATCTTTACCGGCATAGCAAATATGCCAAACGGTGGATGGTTCGGATATACGCCACTCACTTCGACTCCGCTGAGCGCTGGTTACCTGCCTGGCCATGGCCCTGACTTCTGGGTAATCGGGCTAATCATGCTCGGAATCGGCTCCACGACCTCGGCGCTCAACTTTGTAGTCACCATCCTCAATATGCGTGCACCGGGAATGACGCTTATGCGCATGCCGGTCTTCGTATGGATGATGTTGATTGTTGCTTTCCTAACAGTCTTTGCCCTTCCAGTAGTTACGGCAGCGTTGATCATGGTCTTCTTCGACCGTAACTACATGACCAACTTCTTCGTTGCGCAGAACGGTGGAGACCCGCTTCTCTATCAACACTTGTTCTGGATTTTCGGTCATCCTGAGGTCTATATCCTCATCCTTCCTGGCATGGGAATTGTCTCCGAGATACTTCCAGTCATGTCCCGAAAGCCTCTTTTTGGCTATTCAGTCGTTGTCTTCTCCGGTATCGCCATCGGATTCATGGGGTGGGGTGTGTGGGCCCACCACATGTTCGCTACCGGTCTTGGCCCCGTAGCGATATCAGCGTTTGCGCTCTCAACGATGCTCATTGCGGTGCCGACCGGAGTGAAGATATTCAACTGGCTGGGAACAGTCTGGGGAGGGTCTCTTCGAATCAATACGCCTATGCTCTTCTCTCTCGGATTCATAGCGATGTTTACCCTCGGTGGACTCTCAGGAGTTACTCACTCAATCGTGCCAGCTGATACTCAGCAGACTGATACCTATTACGTCGTTGCTCACTTCCACTACGTACTCTTCGGAGGACTCATCTTCGCCATTCTCGGTGGAATTGTCTTCTGGTTCCCGAAGATGTTCGGGAGAATGATGAACGAGAAGCTTGGAAAGACTTCGTTCTGGGTGATATTTGTTGGGTTCAACCTCACCTTCTTCCCGATGCACTTCTTGGGCCTAACAGGTATGCCACGTCGTACCTATAGGTACTCCGAGGGTCTTGGTTGGGAGACGCTGAATAAGTTGGTCACTGCGGGATCATTCTTGATCGCGTTTGCAGTACTGCTATTCATCACCAACGTGATCTGGTCATGGAAGCGTGGGCCGCTCTCGGGCCCAGACCCATGGGATGCGCGTACCCTTGAGTGGAGCATTCCGTCGCCAGCACCTGCATATAACTTTGCGGTTATTCCTCAGGTTGAGGCTAGAGATGACTTCTGGCACCGTAAGTATACGGAGGATGACGAAGGCCGCTTGGTGCGTCTTCCAGATGTTGAGGTTGATCCTGCATCGAGTGTTGATGTCTCAAAGATACACATGCCATCGCCTTCCTACTTCCCGCTATTACTTGCAGCGGGATTGCCGGTAATCGGTTATGCCGCAGTATTTAAGAGCCCGTGGTTAGCCGTTCCAGGAGTATTGCTTCTGCTATTCGGAATGTACGGCTGGGCCATCGAACCCGGCACTGAGGAGGGCTAAGTAATGGCACAGGTAGCGCTTCCTGTAACGCATGACACCGATGTGCACATGAACGAGCATGACCATCATGCCCCGAGCTCTGGGGTTAGTAATACGAAACTTGCGATGTGGGTATTTCTCTCCTCGGACTGCCTATTCTTCGGTGCGTTTATAACGACATACTTGCTTTATCGCAACCGAAACTTGTCAGGGCCTACGCCTAGGTCGCTCTACAACATTCCCTTCACATCCGTTACCTCCTTCATTCTTCTGATGTCGAGCCTCACAATGGTCCTCGCACTCGCTGCGATTCAACGCGGGGATCACAGGCGGTTTCGTGTATGGGTAGTCGCAACTGCCGCATTTGGAATGCTCTTTATCGGTGGTCAGGTATTCGAGTTCACGGAGTTTTATCGCGAGGGGCTCACGCTCAGCACGAACGTCTCAGGGTCAATTTTCTTCGTTGCAACTGGTATCCACGGACTCCATGTAACGATCGGAATCATCTGGCTGCTCTCCCTCTGGGGGATGTCAGCGCAGGGCAAGTTAGGAAAAGAGAACTCCGAGGCAGTTGAGATTTCAGGTCTCTACTGGCACTTTGTTGATGTTGTCTGGATTGTTATATTCGCCGTCGTCTACCTGATCCCGACATAGGAGTAGATCATGAGTGATACAACAACAGCCCCAGAATTAACTGCAGAGATTGAGCCTGCAAAGCATCACATGCTTGAGGGAGCCAGCGATCTAGAGATGCTCCCCGGCGAGCTTCATCCGCACCCTTCTCCGTTCCAGTACGTGATGATCGCGGTAATTCTCTGCGTAATAACCGCAGCCGAGGTCGGTGCCTATTACCTTGACGAGGCTGTCTCAAAGGGTGCTATTACTGCAATCCTGATCTTCGGTGCTCTCGCTAAGTTCTTTATCGTTACCGGTTGGTATATGCATCTCAAGACCGATGCGAAGATATTTAGGCGCTTCTTCATTCTCGGCGTCACAGGGGCTTTCTTGCTCTTTACGATTCTGCTCCTAACCCTCTCGGGCCTGGCTGACGTTTGACCCCCATGGCGGAGGCGATCCCGGCTTGGGAACCTCACCCGGAGGTTTGGTTACTCGTTGCGGCTCTTGTCGCGACCTACGCCATACTCGTGGTTCGTAGTGGACCATCGCGTGTGGCGCAGGGAGAGGTCGTTGTCTCTAGGCTCCAAATAGCATCTTTTTCTTTAGGTGCATTTACGCTGCTCTTCGCATCTACTTGGCCGATCCATGATGTCGCAGAGGGCTACATGTATAGCGCTCACATGGTTCAGCACCTGCTCTACACCCTGATCGCTGCTCCTCTGATCTTGATGGGGACACCAGCATGGATGATGCGGATCTTGCTCCCGGGGCGCCTACTAAAGATAATGGCGTGGTGGTCACGGTTCTTGCCGGCTTTGATTCTCTTCAACACGATGATTGTGCTCACACATTGGCCGGCCGTCGTCGACCTTGCCCTGCAGTCGGCGATCTTTCACTTCGCGGTCCATGCAGCGCTCTTGATCTCTGCGTTTGTTATCTGGATGCCGATATTGAGCCCACTCCCGGAGATTCCACGCCTCGTAGCGCCGATGAAGGTTGGCTATCTCTTTCTCCAGTCAATTGTGCCGACAGTCCCCGCAACATTTCTTACTTTTGGCTCGCACCCGCTGTATCGTCGTTATGAAGCGCTCCCGAAATTGTGGGGGGCCACTGCGCTTGATGATCAATTAATCGCCGGGCTCATCATGAAGATCGGGGCAGGGCTTCTACTCTGGGGAGTAATTGCCGTAATATTTTTCCGCTGGGCAGCATCGGAGGAGTCGCGCAACCGCCCCGATAAGGCATTGCGTGAGATGGATCGTGAATTAATCGAGATGGGACTGAGGAAGTAGATGACCGAGCAATCGACAAACACAACTGAGTCCTCTGGGAGCGTTGCGGTCGCTGAACGCTTAGAGGCCCCTTCGGTAAGCAGCGCTCGCGAGAAGCAGAGATTGAAAGCAGAGCGGCGTGACCGCCTCTGGCTGCCGTTGCTGCTTCCCGTCGGCTCGATTCTTCTTGTTGCATTTGTGGTTCTGAATATCTCTCGACTCCTTCTCTCTACTGGCGCAGACGGATCCGTATTGGTAGGGACACTCCTAACCATCGCCATCTTGGTTGTTGCCGTGATAATCGCAGCATCGCCCCGAATCCGCACTACGCCTCTATGGGCGATGTCGGCTGGCGTATTGATAATTGTCCTCGCTATCGGGACGCTTGCCCTCGGGCCCGCCGGTGAGAAGAAGGAAGAGGCTGCTGGATTTGTCGAGCCGACAGGCCCTGCGGTCGCAAGTATCTCTGTAACTGCTCTCTCGTCGCTGAAGTTTGATCAGAGTGAGTACACGTCAAGTGCGGGGATTCTCGATATTAAATACCTAGATGGCGGAGGACAGCATACGTTCCTCTTCACCGATGCCAAGCTTGCAGGTTTTGAGTTAAAGGTCGGCCCCCCTGAAGCAACCTCCGGCAAGGTCGAGTTGGCTGAGGGTACGTATACGTTCTTCTGCTCTATCCCAGGGCATAGAGCCGCTGGTATGCAGGCGGACATTGTGGTAACAGCAGCGGCACCTGGGGCTTCTACTGGTTCTACAGGTTCGACTGGCTCAACCGGGATGACGGAGACCACAGGATGAAACTGAGATTATTTCTTGCCCCTATTGTGGCTCTAGGGATTGGCTTAAGCGCATGCGGTGGTTCATCTGCCGGCGAGGGTGGTTATGTGCAGCCGACAGGGCCGTCTATGGCCTCCATTGAGATTGAGTCAGGGAACTTATTTTACAGCCCAGATAAGGTTGAGGCACCCATAGGAATCTCAAAGATTTGGCTCAAGAACATTGAGTCCGGTGCACATAATCTTGTGATCTCAGGGGTTCCAGGCTTTATTCTTGAGGTCAACGGCGAAGGCGATCAAAACGCTAAGAAGGTTGAGCTAGAAGCCGGCTCGTATGATTTTTACTGCACGCTCCCGGGGCATCGCGCGGGCGGCATGGCGGGCAAACTTATTGTTAAGTGAGTCTGCTTCGCGCAGAACGGATTATCTATTTTCCTAACGACGCAGAGTACTTATTTGAGGATTTAGTTTTCTCAACCTCATTAAAGGTATAGACGTCACTAAAGGTATAGACGTACTTAAAGGGATAGACGTGATGCAGGATATCGACCCAAAGCGTATTCCCCCTCACGTTGCACTCGTAATGGATGGCAACGGACGTTGGGCGCAGAGGCGTGGCCTCAAGCGCACTGAGGGCCATGCTGCAGGCGAGGAGGCGCTCTTCGACGCAGTAGAGGGCGCACTCGAGTTAGGGATTAAGTGGATGACCGTCTACGCGTTCTCAACTGAGAACTGGCGTAGGCCGCTAGACGAGGTGCGATTCTTGATGCGCTTCAACGAGTCATTACTTATTCGAAGACGCGACGATCTCCACGAACGTGGAGTGAGGGTACGTTTTATTGGCCGACGTAATGGTCGTGTGCCGAAGCGAGTCGTTCAGCGAATTGAGGAGACCGAGCAACAAACGGCTCGTAATCGCCGGATGACCCTCACGTTTGCCTTTAACTACGGTGGGCGTGCTGAGATTGCAGATGCCGTGCGTGAGATTGCTCGGGGAGTGGCCGCTGGCGAGATTGACCCAAATCGGGTCGACGAGAAGATGATTGCTCGCCACCTTTATGCGCCGGATATGCCGGATCCCGACCTTGTTATCCGCACGTCAGGGGAGTACCGAGTCTCTAACTATCTCCTGTGGGAATCGGCCTACTCAGAGTTTGTATTCACCGACGTGCTCTGGCCAGATTTCCGCAGTAAGGATCTCATCGCTGCAGTCGCAGAGTTCCAGCGGCGTGAGCGACGTTTCGGCGGAGTAGAAGAGTCCTAAGAACTTCGAAGATGCAAAGGCGAGGGCCCGCAGAGCCACTGCCTTTGGCTGCGTTCGCTTAGGCTGAGAACATGCCTGGGCTATATCGCGACGAAGGAATTGTCCTTCGCACCATCAAACTCGGTGAGGCAGACCGCATCATTACTTTCTTTACGGCAGAGACCGGTAAGGTTCGCGCAGTCGCTAAAGGGGTTCGCAAGAGCGGGAGTCGTTTCGGTGCACGCCTTGACCCGGGGAGCCACGTGGCACTTCAGTGCTATCGCGGTAGGGACCTAGACGTCGTCACACAGGTTGAGACCATCGATACTTTCCGCGGTATTCGTGAGGATTACGACAGCCTTGTGCACGCAGCAGCGATGTTTGAGGTAGTTGATCAGTTCTCGCCAGATCGCGAGCCAAACCCCTCGCTGTTTCGCATGCTTCTCGGTGCTCTAAAGACTCTCAACTCAACTCCTTCACCCGTTATAGCCCCAGCATTCTTCTGGAAGGTGCTTGCCCTTGAGGGCCTAGCTCCGCTTCTTGACGCTTGCGTGCGCTGCGGCGAATCCGATGGCCCATTCCCGGCACTCGATTTAACCGAGGGCGGTGTCCTCTGCGTGGAGTGTGGAGCTCTCGGCGGCCGACGCATCTCGCCGGAGGGTCTTGCCCTTCTTGTCATGCTTCTTGGGGGCGGACTCCACATTGTGATGGCCGAACCACCCGCTTCAGAGGTGATCAATGAGATCGAGATTCTTGGGGTGCATGCCGTCGAGCACCACATAGAGCGCCGTATGCGTAGCGCTGCACTTCTCTAGGTGGAGCGGCTCCTCTCCCTATAGAACTACGAATCTGATGAATCTGACCCTGAGAAATGCTCCATTGATGCCGGAGGGTCGGTAGCCTGTCGCTCTCATGGCAAAGACTGATTTGATGGACCGCATCGTTAATCTCGCTAAGCGTCGAGGACTGGTATTCCCCTCCTCTGACATCTACGGCGGGTTCCGCTCTACATGGGACTACGGACCCCTTGGCGTGCTCTTGAAGCGCAACGTCAAAGAGGCGTGGTGGAGATCCATGGTTCAGATGCGAGAGGACATTGTCGGGCTCGACGCTGCAATCCTCATGGCGCCTCGCGTCTGGGAGGCCAGCGGACACATAGACACGTTTACCGACCCTCTCGTTGATTGCAAGCAATGCCAAGAGCGTTTCCGTGCAGACCAACTCCCAGAATCGGGGGCCTGCCCAAAATGCGGAACCAAGGGCTCGTTTACTGAGGCGCGACAGTTTAATTTGATGTTCAAGACATTCGTGGGGCCAGTCGAGGATGCTGCATCGATCGCATACCTTCGCCCGGAGACTGCTCAGGGAATTTTTGTTAACTATGCAAATGTGCAGACGACTATGCGACGCAAACCTCCATTTGGAATTGCGCAGGTCGGTAAGTCGTTTAGAAACGAGATCACGCCAGGAAACTTCGTCTATAGAACTCGCGAGTTTGAGCAGATGGAGATGGAGTTCTTTGTCCCGCCTGAGGATGGGGAGAAGTGGTTTAAGTACTGGTGCGATGAGCGCATGAGTTGGTATACCGACCTTGGAATTGCTCCTGACACTCTGCGTCTACGTCAGCATGAGACAAGCGAGCTCTCGCATTATTCGAGTGGTACCGCTGATGTTGAGTTCATGTACCCATGGGGTTGGGGAGAACTAGAGGGTGTAGCCAACCGTGGCGACTACGACCTTCGTAAGCACGCAGAGTTCTCAGGGCAAGATCTCTCTTACTTCGATCAAGAGAAGGACCTGCGCTATGTGCCGCACGTAATTGAGCCTGCAGCAGGCGCCGATAGAGCGACGCTCGCCTTTCTCCTCTCCGCATACTCAGAGGAAGAGGTTGAGACTGCAGCAGGGAAGACCGAGACGAGAACTGTTCTACGACTTGACCCACGCCTCGCTCCCATCAAAGTTGCGGTACTACCGCTATCTAAGAACGAGCAGCTCGTACCAGTCTCTGCTGAGATCGCATCGGCCCTACGGCCGCACTGGATGATCGATGTAGATGTCTCAGGCTCAATCGGGCGCCGCTACCGCCGTCAAGATGAGGTCGGAACCCCGCTATGTGTAACTGTTGACTTTGAGACCCTTGAGGATCGCTGCGTAACTATTCGTGAGCGCGACTCAATGTCTCAAGAGCGCGTTGCTATAGCGGACCTGGTCGCATGGTTACGCGATCGCCTTCCGTTGTAATGGATTACTACTCGATACTTGGCGTCACGAATGCGGCCTCTAAGACAGAGATCAAGACTGCTTACCGTGAGCGCAAAGAGGCTCTAGCTGCAAAGGACGAGAGTTCGGCTAAGAATGAAGCCGCACGAACCGCCAATCGGTTAGAGGGAGCGGCGTTAAACGAGGCATGGAATGTGCTCTCAGACCAGAGCCAGCGCGATCGTTACGACGCTCAGATCGCATCGCGCGACTCCGAGGTCATCGAAGGTAGCGCCATTGAACTCTCAGCCTCTGTCGGTGGCACACCAGCCAAATTTGGAGAGCGGACTCCAGCCCCACCTAACTCGCCACCTCCGAGTGTTGGCGGAGGGCCGCTATCTCAACGCTCTCGGCGAGCACGTCTAGCGCTTCCAGCAGGAGTAGAGCTAGCCGATACTCGTCCACGCATACTCGCGATGGTCTTCGATATCACAGTGATAATTCTTCTTGTTATCTGCACTCAGATTGCGGGGGCCAAGATCATCTCGGAGCGGTACCCCGTGCAGAAGGAAGCCAACGCGACTGCGGGGGAAGCGCGTGCCGCTACCGCCAAAGATTTATCGGCAGCCTCGAAGTCCCTCAAAACAGCCGAGGATAAGGCGAGTAAGGCGACGGGGGATGAGAAGGCGTCAGCGCAGGCAGAGGTCCAGAAGCGTGAAGAGGCTGAGAAGGCAGCGAAGAAGGCTGATCAGAGTGCTGCAGAGGAGCTGAAGAAGACTCAAGAGGACCTTCGCGGCCCAACGACGGCTGTCCTCGTGGCTAGCTCCATTTTGGCGCTGTTCTATCTAGTCCCGTCGACTGCGCGCACCGGCCGCACCCTTGGTAAGAGAATGCGTGGCGTAAAAGTGCTTCGCAGTAATGGCGAGCCGCTCACATGGTGGCCAGCATTCTCTAGGTACCTGCTCCCGGTGGCGATTGCGACTGCACTCTTCTACTCCCCGCCGGGGCTGCTACTTGCCCTTGGATCGGTTCTCTGGTGGCTCTGGGACCCGAATCGCCAAGGCTCCCATGACCGCATCTCGAAGACCATTGTGGTATCCGCACCAGTTCCAAGGCTGAGCCTCGGGCGTCGCTGAGGGCATCCTTCTCTATAGGCTGCCTTGCGCTAATCGAGTAAATCTCTAACGATCCCGATAACGAAGCGGCTTCGAGGCTGCCCGTCTTCTAGGATTCCCCGAACTATCCATACCCCAAGGCCATCCCCGTAGGGCTATCCCCGTAAGGAACCCATAATTCCATGAAATATGTATACGCGTTCTCAGAAGGCTCCAAGGAGCAGAAGTTTCTCCTCGGCGGCAAGGGAGCAAATCTTGGTGAGATGACCAAGCTCGGACTCCCAGTGCCTCCAGGGTTCACGGTATCTACCGACGCTTGCAAGGCATACATGGCTAGTGGCGACGTAATTCCTGCAGGTCTCATGGATGAAGTAGCCGCGTCCCTTAGCGCCCTCGAGGCTGCAATGGGTAAGCGCCTCGGTGATGCAGACGACCCGCTGCTCGTCTCGGTTCGTTCTGGTGCAGCATTCTCGATGCCGGGCATGATGGATACCGTTCTCAACCTTGGGATGAACGATGCCTCCGTCGTTGGGCTTGCAAAGCAGACAGGTAATGAGCGTTTCGCATATGACTCGTACCGCCGCTTCGTTCAGATGTTTGGAAAGATTGTTCTTGACGTAAGCGCGTCAAGCTTTGAAGAGGCGCTCCACGATCTGATGGAGGAGCGCAAGGTCGCTGTCGACACCGCGCTCACCTCAGAAGATTTGAAAGGCCTTGTCACAACATTCAAAGCGATTGTCCAGAGTGAGGCTGGGGTTGATTTCCCAGACACGCCCCAAGAGCAGCTCTCATACGCTATTGAGGCAGTCTTTAAGTCTTGGAACGGCAGGCGCGCTAAGGATTACCGCAAGATGGAGGGCATCGCCGATGACCTCGGTACCGCTGTAAACGTGCAGACAATGGTCTTTGGAAATAAGGGTGACGACTCTGGTACCGGTGTGGCGTTTACGCGTAACCCTTCAAGCGGCGAGAGCGCCCCTTATGGAGACTTCTTGGTCAACGCACAGGGCGAGGATGTCGTTGCCGGTATCCGTATGACTGAGCCCCTATCAGCGATGGGTAACGAGTTCCCCGAGTGCCACGTCGAGTTAATCAGTGTGATGTCTCAACTTGAGAAGCACTACCGCGACATGTGCGACATTGAGTTCACGATTGAGCAGGGTCGTCTATTTATTCTCCAGACACGCGTCGGTAAGCGCACCGCAGCAGCCGCACTTCGCATGGCAGTCGAGATGCAGTCTGAGGGCATGATTGATAAGAGCGAGGCGGTACTACGCGTGCAGCCCACACAGCTCGATCAACTCCTTCACCCACAGTTCGACCCAACCGCTGATTACGACGCCATCGCCAAAGGCTTAAACGCATCTCCGGGTGCAGCCGTCGGCAAGGTCTACTTCACTGCGGACGATGCAGAGGCTGCCTTCGAGGCCGGCGAGCGCGTAATCCTTGTGCGCCCTGAGACCTCCCCAGATGACCTTCACGGAATGATCGCCGCAGAGGGGATCCTTACCTCCCGAGGCGGGCTTGTTAGTCACGCCGCGGTAGTCGCACGCGGAATGGGGAAGCCAGCAATCTGTGGTGCAGATGAACTCAATATCGATCTCGGGCGAAGGTGCTTCAGCGTCGACCGTATTCAGGCAGACGGAACGACTCTCACCACAACTGTTCTGGAGGGCGAGGTCATCTCCATCAACGGCAGCACGGGTGAGGTTGTCGTCGGCGAGGTTGCCGTTGTTGAGCCAGAGCCGGGAGAGTATTTCGGGATTGTTCTTGGGTGGGCCGATGAGTTCCGCACTCTTAAGGTGCGTACTAACGCAGACCTACCTGAGGACTGCGAGAAGGCTCTCGAGTTCGGCGCCGAAGGGGTTGGCCTCTGCCGCACGGAGCACATGTTCTTAGGTGACCGCTTGCCCATCGTTCAGGCGATGATTCTTGCTGATACCCCCGAGGCTGAGGAGGCCGCTCTCGCTGCCCTCCTTGTGCAGCAGCGCATCGACTTCGAGGGCATCCTCAAGACTATGGATGGCCTCCCCGTAACGGTGCGCCTTCTTGACCCGCCGCTACATGAGTTTCTACCGAACCACGACGAGCTTCAGGCTCGCCGCACCGCTGCGTTTATCCGGGGCTCGGCAGACCCTGAGGCTGAGCACCTCTGGGCAGCGGTTAAGCGATGGGAAGAGTCCAACCCGATGCTCGGTATTCGTGGATGCCGTCTCGGAATTTTAAAGCCAGCGCTTTACAGGCTCCAGGTACGTGCACTCATTGAGGCAGCAGTAACACGCAAGCGTGCTGGGGGCGACCCGCAGGTAGAGATCATGGTCCCGCTCACTGTTATTCGTACAGAGATGGAGCTAATCGACGGATGGATTCGTGCCGAGGCTGAGGCAGTATTTGCTGAGCAGGGCGAGCGCGTTGAGTATCTCGTCGGCACGATGGTTGAGACGCCTCGTGCGGCGATTACTGCTGGCGAGATCGCTGAGACTGCAGAGTTCTTCTCATTCGGTACAAACGACCTAACGCAGATGACATTTGGTTTCAGCCGTGACGATGTTGAGGGTCGCATGATGCCGATCTATCTCGAGCAGAAGATTCTAAACGTCAGCCCGTTCGAGCAGTTAGACCGCTCTGGAGTCGGCGAGTTAATTCGCTGGGCCAAGGAGAAGGGGAGAGCAGTTCGCCCTGATATCAAACTCGGTATCTGCGGTGAGCACGGTGGAGACCCAACCTCAGTTCACTTCTGCCATGAGATTGGCCTCGACTATGTCTCGGCATCCCCATATCGGGTTCCGCTTGCTCGCCTTGCTGCTGCGCACGCCGCACTTGGAGCGGGTGGTCCGGGCACCACTGCCTGATGTCCCACCCCGTCGCTACCATTTATTCCTGTGAGTAATAGCGATGAGGCCATCAACCCAGTTCTTAGTGAGCGCGCCATTGCTTGGGCTGCAACAATGGAGGGCAATACAGATGGCGGCTCAGTAGTTCGCGCCCACTCAGACTCGCGCTCAAGCATTAGTTCTATTGAGATAGTTGGTCGCGAGGCACGCGAGGAGGCTGAGCAGGCATGGCTCGCCGATGGCGCAACGCTCTCTCGTGGTGGAGGGAATCGCTCCATTGAGGAGGATCCCGACTCAGATCGCACATGCTTTGAGCGTGATAGGGATCGTATTCTCCACGAGGCAACGGCGTTCCGTCGTCTCTCAGGTAAGACGCAGGTATTTATTTTTCCAGAGGACCATCAGCGCACTCGCCTCACTCACGCTCTCGAGGTAGCCCAGGTTGCTACGAGCATTGCTCGCGCATGTCGTTTAAATGTGGCGCTCACTGAGGCGATTGCGCTTGGGCACGACTGCGGTCACGGTCCATTTGGGCATGCCAGTGAGGATGCGTTCGCTCCATACCTTGAGGGCGGCTACGACCACGCGGTCTGGGGCGCCGATGTCGTTCTCGCTCCTCTAAATCTCTGCATCGAGACGCTCGACGGAATCCGTAACCATTCATGGTCCCGCCCCGCTCCGATGACCCCTGAAGGGGAGGTTGTCTCTTGGGCAGATCGGATCGCATATGTATGCCACGACTTCGAGGATGCCGTGGAGGCTGGAATTGTCTCGCCCTCGATGCTCCCCGAGTTAGTGCGCTCCAAATGCGGCGATACGCGCTCGAGTCAGCTCCACACATTTATTAACGCTGTCACCTCAGCTATCCGATCAACAGGCCAGATTGGAATGGCCCAGCCCATCGCCGAGGCGCTATCTGCATTCCGGGCCTTTAACTATCAAAACATATATATGCGCCCGGCCTCGGTGGCCCAGGGGGAGTCCGTATCTCGCCTCCTGAGGGCTCTAGTTGAGTTTTACGCCGATCGACCTAATCGACTGCCTTTCGAGGAACTTGGCCACGCAGGGCATGAAGGCGTCTCAGCGGGGAGTGATTATGCGCTGCGTGAGGCGGTTACCTACGTGGCTGGAATGACCGACCGCTTTGCTTTCGCTCAGGCTCGATCTCACCTCGGCTGGGACCTTGCATCTACACCTGCTGGTGTCGACCTAGGCAGATGAAACGGGGGATGAATTTTAGGAGCGGCTCTCAGTTCGACCCGCCTATTTTGAATCTCACCCATGTTGACCCCCCACTCACCCCGCTGAGGGGTGCCGGGGCACTGCCGACGCTCGCGGCGTAACCTCTAGAGCAATGGGAATTGTTGCAGAGGACATTGTGCGCGTGCGAGAGGCGACAGATATCGTCGCCCTCATCAGTGAACGCATTGCACTAAAACGTGCGGGGCGGCGCTATACGGGTCTATGCCCATTCCATAATGAGAAGAGCTCATCATTCTCGGTCAACCCTGAGCTCGGGGTTTACCACTGCTTTGGTTGTCAAGTAAGTGGCGATGCAATTACTTTCTTGCGCGAGCTCGACCACATTGACTTCATAGATGCAGTTGAGCGCCTCGCTACTCGCGCTGGCATCACTCTTAGATATGACGACGCTAAAGCGAGTCAGGATAGGCAGAAGCGGAGCCGCCTTATAGAGGCGTGTGGTGCCGCTGTCGAGTTCTATCACGAACGCCTGCTCACCTCGGCCGATGCAGGGGGAGCGCGCGCTTATCTGAGGTCGCGAGGCTTCGATGGAGAGGCTGCTCGAAGATTTCAGCTCGGTTGGGCCCCCGATGGTTACGACGCTCTCTCGCGATCACTACAGGATAAAAAATTCTCACGCGAGGATCTAGCCTCGGTTGGGCTCTCTTTCATAAACCGATCCAACAAACTGCAGGACCAGTTTCGTGGAAGGCTCATGTTCCCGATTTTTGATCGTCAAGGTGACGCCGTTGGATTTGGAGGCCGCACGCTTACCGGTGACGGGCCAAAGTACAAAAACTCCCCTGAGACCCCTCTCTACAGCAAGAGCCGCGTGCTTTATGGCCTTAACTGGGCGAAGGCGGAGGTGGCAGCACGCGACGCAGTCGTGATCTGCGAGGGCTACACGGACGTAATGGCTTTCGCTCTCGCTGGGGTCCCTAATGCTGTCGCTACATGCGGTACCGCACTTACTGAAGATCATGTGCAGATACTTAAGAACTTCACGCGTAACATTGTGCTCGCTTATGACGCTGACAGCGCGGGGCAGAGCGCAGCTGAGAAGTGGTACACGTGGGAGCAGCGCTTCGATATAAATGTTCGTGTCGCTGCTCTCCCAACGAGCGGAGACCCAGCCGACCTCTGGAAATCCGATCCAGACGCTCTACTGCGTTCCGTATCCGATGCGCGTTCGTTCATGGATTTCAAACTTGATCGAGTCTTCGCAGCATCCGATCTTGAGACTCCAGAGGGGCGTGCTCGATGCGCTGAGGCGGCGGTAAATATCCTGCGGGAGCACTCTAATGAGTTGGTGAGAGAGGGATATATCCAGAAGGTTGCGGGTGTAACTGGCTTTGACCACGCATGGTTTAAGCAAGCAATCGCCAAACCTGCCACGCGTACTGCGGCAACTTCGCGTGGTGCCGATACGCGTGATGCGTTGGAGCCGGTCGCTCGGCCGAACCCAACGGAGCGAATTGATCGTCGCGAACTCGAGGCCCTGCGATGGGCAATCCATGACCCAACGATGGTCGTTAACTGGATCGATACCGCTCTCTTCTCAGACCCTCTAGCCATTGAGGTATTCGAACTGCTTGCCTCGACAGACTCCTTCCACGAGGCGACTGCTGCTGCGACCGGGCCTGTTCTTGCATTGCTAGAGCAGTTAGGGGTCGAGGAGCCGGTCGGCGATGGAGAGACCGAGACACTGCACGCTCGTTTAGTGGTGAGCCTCGTAGAGCCCGCTGGGGAGAGGTGGCTTAGGGATCTAGTGAGGGCAGGGGACGATCGGGCGATGGTGGTTAAGCCGGTATTGGACAAGATTGCGACCGCTAGAAACTCAGATTGGCATATGGGGGAGAAAGC
>Ga0209086_10000762_pt1 | contig 26897 bp, 38 predicted proteins | sample M_130207_XF_Meta_FD_187312 | JGI IMG/M metagenome (GOLD analysis project Ga0209086, IMG submission 187312) | Freshwater microbial communities from Lake Montjoie, Canada to study carbon cycling - M_130207_XF_MetaG (SPAdes) (version 2) | ecosystem: Environmental > Aquatic > Freshwater > Lake... | reverse complement strand
ACCGTGGCTTGCGATTTACACGCGCGCGGATGGGAACGGGAACACGCCGCGCGTCTACTCATGGTTCAAGCAGCAGCGCTGGGGTTGGACGCTGACGGGCTTGCAGATTTACCACGCCAAATACGCAACGCCTTTGGTAAAGAGCGTACTCCGATCATGGACCGCGCTGAGGACACGGCGCCAGTGTTCGACGATACGGACACGGCGCAAGCCGACACACTTGCGGGTTGCATCCATGAGTGGTTGCATAGTAAAGAGCTTCCCACCATTGAAACGAATACCTGGCTAGACGTGGCGCTAGGCGGGCTGAAGCGTGGCCAGTTGGTTTGTTTTACAGGCGCGCCGGGCGTAGGCAAGAGCGCGCTGGCGCTACAGATTGTGCTAGACGCAACCCAAGCCAACCCTGATTTAGTTTCCGCATGGTGCCTGGGCGAAATGACTAAGACCGCCATAGCCGCGCGCGCCATTGCAAATTGGGATACCAAGGCAACCGTAACCCTAGACCAAGCAATACAGAAAACAGAGGCCGCGCAAGCGGTGGCAGAAAACCTACACGCGTACGCCGACAGAATAAAAATTATAATGCCACCTTTAAACTTTGCGAACATGGCGCAAGTGGTGGAGCGCGCGGGCGCCAGTATACTTGTTATAGATTATTTGCAGTTGGTAAACGGTATAGACCCGCGCGCTGACAGGCGAACGGAAATAGATAGCGTCATCCGTGGCGTACGGGCGCTAGCGATCAGTAGCAATTTAGCCGTGATCCTAATAAGCAATATGGCGAAACAGAATGGGGAGTACCGCATAGGCAACATCGGTAAAGAATCAAGTGAAATTGACTACCAAGTAGATTCGTTATTCGTTGGCGAAATTGCATTAGACGAGTCGCTGCTAGAAAACGGGAAGAAACGGATCACCTGGCGCTGCATGAAGAACCGCCACGGCGAGCAAAAGGATTTCACCACCGCATTCTCAGGCGCCCACCAACAATTTGAGATTCTAGGGTAATGGGCAAGGGCGTCTACACGGGCGCATTGCCCACTAAGCTAAACAAGAAACAGCCGCGGCGCAGTGGGTCCATGAAGGAACTGAACCGCCGGCTAGGGGAGTGGATGAATACCCACACCATGCACACCCTGAGCAAGCCAGCGCTGCAAATCCTATTAGGGTTCAGCATTCGAGGGCGCTGGGATACGTGCCAGTGGCGCTGTGGCCACAAGGCGATAGCCACCCAGTACGGCGCCGCATTGCACGAAAATAAAGGTGTAATTCTAGGCGTCAAAGGCGGGGTAGATCACCGCAGAATTTCGATTGGGTTCAAGGAACTAATACGAAAGGGGGTAGTCATTGTGATAAAAAAACGCCAAGGAATCGAGTCCGCAACCTATGAATTAACCGACCCAGCAAAGGTACCGAAGGGGCTATATAATCACGAACAGGGGGCTATACTATCACGAACAGGGGGCTATACAGTCACACCCCTTACAAATGTACTTACAAGTATATACAAAGGGACGCCCCTAAATGGGGGCGCCCCAACCCCTCAAGAGAGCGCGGCGCCCCTTGACTGAGCTAGAGCGCTTTAATCGAATCCTAGACCGTCTTAGGGCTAACGGCGCCTACGCCGCTGCCGACTCGCTGCTAGGGTTCCTAGGGCGCCTAGACGCCGCGGTGTCGCAAGCCAAGGCGGACAGGGACGCGCTGGAACACTTGCGGGTCCAGCTCATGCTTTGCACCGAAGATAAGAACCGCGCCCAAGACGTTGTACGAATTACAATAGCCGCAGCGGGTGAACACTTGCGGGAACGACAGCCAGGCAAGAAAACAGGTGGCCGGCGCGGTGGCATACGTTTATAGCCGTTTCTACCTTAAAAACGCCATTGTAAAAATCTTTGATTTTTTTACGTATTGCGCTTGACAGTAACGGTAAGCGTGTTACTATTACTCCATGTCAATCATAAACCTAGAAACTACAACCTGGAAAGCAACCCATTCTTTATTTCAGTTAGATAAAACATTTATTGGCACTGAAGATTACATGGGCGTATGTTACTTTTGGGATTACGAATACAGGCATTCAATGCGACCAACCACCGCCAAACAACGCAAGACAATACACCACGCTTTAATAAAAGCTGGGTTAGACGTTGGCGGCAAAAGCGATTCACACGCGCAAATAATTAGAAAGCATTGCTTGAAGTGGGATAAAAATGCTTAGTGCTAAAGACGTAGCCACCGCGCTGGGTTGCAGCTTGCCAGGTGTGTGGCGCAGAGCGCGCACACTTGGCATTGGTAAACGAATAGGTAGCACCATGGTATTTACACAAGCTGATGTAAAGCGCTTGGCGCCACGCCAGCGCGGATACCAAGGCCACCGTAGCATTCCTAGCAAGTAGAATTATAATGCACCGGTGGATGATTTAAAGGATGAGGACAGCGAGGAAATAACCCTAAACGGCGGGCCGTGTTGTGGCGATACCGCAACCGTAGCGATTGGCCCAAAACCTGACACACAGATGCGTTTGGTTGTGTTGCGCGGTATATGTCTGGACCATGAAATGTGGACATCGAAGCGCGGGTCATATTCCGAAGCTTTATACGCGCGCATGGCCGATGGCAAGTGGTGGTATATCGGGCGCTTCCGAGTCATCGACGGCGGGGAAGTCAAGTTTTATGAGGGATAAACTTGCTAAATAAATACTTGCGGTAGAATACACGTATGGCTATCCATTCCAAGACAAAGGGTAAATGTGGTGAGCGTGAGGCCGCGGCGGAGTTAATGCAATGGTGGAAATTAAACGGGGTGCGGCGCAGTGTGCAATTCTGCGGCGGTGACGGAACCGCAGATTTAACGGGTACGGGGCGGTTACACGTTGAGGTCAAGCGCCGCAAATCAATTAAGACCGTTACGGAATGGCTAGAGCAAGCCGAGCGTGACGCCAGCGCCACGGGGAATATTCCCGTGGTGGTGTTCCGCCAAGACGGCGCGGGTGAATGGGTGGCGATGATGCGATTAAAAGACGCGCCGGCATTCGCGCGCGAAATACAAACATTAACAGGGGAAACGATTGGCGCCAACACAATATAAAGAGCGGGTAGACCCAAAGCATTATAGACCAGGCAGCGCCAAGGGTTCGCGCTGGACCGTTGTGCAACACGAAAAGAATATACACAGGATTATAATTGAGAATGGCGAGAGCCGCAAGAATGTAAGCCAGTGGTTTCTATTGAGCAGCGACCGCCACCACGATAACGCGCACACCGACCAAGACCTAGAGCTAAAGCATTTAAAGGAAGCTAAGAAACGCAACGCCATTATAATGGATTTTGGCGATCTCTTTTGCGCCATGAACGGGAAATGGGACACACGCAGTAGCCGCGATTCGTTGCGCCCTGAGCATCAAGACGGGCATTACTTAGATAGGTTGGTCAAGACCGCCGCGGAATTCTACCAACCGTATTCTGAGAATATAGCGTTGGTCACAAGGGGCAACCACGAAACCGCAATAACGAAACGACACGAAACAGATTTAACCACACAACTGACGGCGCGTCTAAGCGCCAAGAGCAAGTACCCAGTGTATAACGGTGGTTATACTGGATGGGTTATTATAAGTCTGTACTCAGGCGGCGCCTACTTTAATCTTAAACTGCATTACACTCACGGCCTTGGCGCCGGCGGAATCATGTCACACGGAACGCTTGCCACTAGGCGTATCGCCAGCTTTATTTCAGGCGCGGATATATTCGTAAGCGGACATACCCATGACAGCTGGATAGTTACCCTAGCAGAGCAGCGATTGGTAACCATGAACGGAATATACAAGACCGTTATAATGCCTAGCCATCATGTTAAATGCGGCACGTATAAGGATGAGTATTCCACAGGTTATGGCGGCTGGCACATTGAAACGGGCAAGCCACCGAAAATACTAGGCGCGGTGTGGATGCGGCTGAAATGGGATGGTGAGTATGAAGGCGGCGGGCTAGCGGTAGAGTTTACAAGGGCAGATTAAATGCAACCAATACGGGTTAAACTAAACGAGGTGGTATGGCGCATACGCTTTGTTAAGTCCACCGCTATAAGCAAGCGCGCTGACGGTACGATTGACTGGCCACCTGGACGTCACCCAACAATAACCATAAGGGATTCGCTAAAGGGGCGCGTACGTCTTGAAGTGATATTGCATGAATGTATACACGGTTCATTACCCTTACTCGATGAGCAAGCGGTAACGGACAGCGCGCGCTGGATTAGCCAGGCGCTTTGGAAGGTGGGATACCGATGCCCATAAAGCCACCGATCCTAGGCGCCAAAGCCAAGGCCGCACAGCCTAAGCAGCGAGCGCCGGACTTACGCCCTAACAGTGGAGTCCGCGGATACGGGAAGGATTGGCAGCGCTTGCGCGCTAAGGTAATCAGCGAGGAGCCATTGTGCCGGCTGTGTTTAAAGGGGAGCCACAGCCAGCGCCCGCGCATTGAAGCGGCGGTAGAGGTGGATCATATAGTGCCTGTCACACTTGCGCCAGAATTACGTTTAACACGGAGTAACCTAATGCCGCTGTGCAAGTCATGCCACCGCCGTAAGACCATAATGGAACGTACGCCACTGCGCCAGCCGTGACGCGCTAACGCCACTAAACGCCCTAAAGTGGCGATTCTGACGCACTAACGCCACTTACTCCCCAATAGTGGCGATTCTGACCCAAAAACGCCACTAAAAACGGACGTACGGGGGGGGTGGCGATTCAGTCATGAAACATGGGTAACCGTCCTCCGCAAATCCACACACACGCCCGACAGTATAGAAAAGACCCTTTTTATTTAATACCTTGATTATTTGCGCGCCAGTGCGCGTATTATTTCGGGTGGTATACATTTCGCGCGCAACTTGTATATTTTTTTTGTGTCTGTATACTCGTTTACAATGTCGCGCGGGCCACAACGAACGCCAACTAAAATACTAATTGATAGAGGTTCGGAACATGGCCTCGCGCGATCATTAAAGGAAGTCCAGGGGACTGACGGTATTCCAAAGCCGTGGCCATTCATTCTAGAAAATACTGAAGCGCTGGAAATGTACGATATTCTGTTGCGTGATATTGGCGCGCTGGGAGTATTAAAGATGCAAGACGGGCTAGCGCTGAGCATTTGCGCGGAAGCGCTGGCAAAGGGCAACCACTGCGAGCGCATGATTGAGGAAACGGGCGGCGATTGTGTGGAAACCCCGCAAGGTTTGGTAGTCAATCCGTGGAGCCGGCGCGCGCGTGACGCTAGGGCGGACGCGGTGAAGATCATCCAAGCCTACGGGCTGACCGCCAGCGCCCGCGTAGGGCTGACCACGCAAGCCGTGGCCGCGGTGAGCGGCGCCGCAAAGCTAGCCGCTAGGTTTACCAATGCCAAGAAAACGTAAGATTGTTTGCCCCAAGAATATTCCAGGCTATGACCCAGTAGCCACCGCGGCGCCAGGGGACTACTACGATAATGAGCGGGCAGAAAATGCGTGTTGGTTTTTTGAAACCCACATAACCCATTATAAAGGCAAGTGGGCGGGTAAGCCATTTATCTTAGAGTCATGGCAACACTCGTTTATATCTAATCTGTTCGGGTGGATGCGCGAGGATGGGACGCGGCGCTATCGAAATGCTTTTGTGGAAATACCACGCAAGAATGGAAAGACCACGATGATGGCCGCGGTGGGATTATATTGCTTGTTAGCTGACGGCGAGAATGCACCCGAAGTAGTGATAGCCGCAAGTAGCCGGGACCAGGCGGCGGTATGCGGTGACACGGCGCGCATGATGGTAAAGAATTCCAAGACGCTGAGCGAATGCGTCGAGGTCATGCGGAACACCATATCGTCTAAAGATAACGCGGGACGCCTGGATATAATCAGCAGCGATGCAGCCAATAAGCACGGCAAAAGTTGTAGCACTATTATACTGGATGAGGTCCATACATTTGGACCAGCGGGCGAGGAGTTATACAACGCTTTGGTAACGGGTGTGGGCGCGCGCGCGCAACCACTTATACTAAGCATAACCACCGCGGGGCATGACAAGAATTCGTTATGTTGGAAGCTGCATCAGTATGCGGATCATGTCCGCAAGGGTATAGTAAAAGACCCAGCATTCTTGCCCGTGATTTGGGGGGCGGAAAAAGACGATGATTGGCACGACGAAAAGGTGTGGGCAAAATGTAACCCATCGCTAGGCGTGTCAGTGAGTTTAGAATTCTTGCGCGCCGAACACGCCAAAGCGCAAGAGCTGACGGGTTATAGTTCGCAGTTTCGCCGGCTGTATTTAAACCAGTGGACCGAAAGCGAAACGCGATGGATCAGCGCCGAGAGCTGGAACGCTTGCGCGGTGCCAGGCTTAGACATTGAATCACTGGCGGGTCAAAATCTGTATATCGGAATGGACCTCAGCACCACCGTGGACCTTACTTCCATAGCTTGTATATTCACGGATGAGGAAGAAAATGTAACGTGTATTCCTTTCAGTTTCTGCCCCGAAAACGGTATACGCCGCCGCGCGAAATTAGACCGCGTACCGTATGAGGATTGGCGCGAGCGCGGCCACCTAGAGGCAACCAGCGGGGACGTGGTGGATTATGACGCCATCGTGAATACTTTGCAACGAATTGCGAAAATAGCAAAGTCTATTATACTGTGTGGGTATGACCCTTGGAATGCCACGATGTTGGCAACCACGTTGCAAAGCCAGGGGTTTAAAATGGTTGAAGTGCGGCAAGGTTTCCGAACAATGTCGGAGCCGTGTAAGAAATTAGAGAGTTTAATTTTGAGTGGACGGCTGAAGCACCCAGCGAACGTGGTGCTTGACTGGTGCGTAAGTAATACGGTTTTGGAACTGGACGCGGCCGCTAATTGTAAGCCGAGTAAAGCAAAGTCAACGGAACGGATAGACGCGTGTAGCGCGTTAGTAACAGCGCTCGCGTGTATGTGTTCAAAGGATGCGGAAAATAATACACCCTCAATTTATGAAAGCAACGATCTAAAATGGCTCTGAAAGATTTATTCTTACGCGCTTTTAAGACTCCCCCGCGGGCTGACTTCGAGGAAAATACTCAAATCGGTATGCCAGTGGGGCCGAGTATTCAGAGTTATCTGAGCGATTACAGCACAAGCAATATAACCGTAACGCCTGAGAATGCGATGAGCGCGCCGAGCGTTTACGCTTGCGTCAAACTAATTTCGCAAACCATCGCGCGTATGCCGTGGATGGTTCTAGAAAACGACTACGAAACAGGCACCGCCGAGCCTGATAAAGAACACAGTATTTACGGGCTACTCAACGTGGAAAGTAACGAAGACCAAACGGCCCACACGTGGCGAGAATTGACCGTATCCGATTTATGTTTATACGGGAACAGCTACAGTTTTATTCAGCGCAACGCCGCGGGTGAAGCGGTATCGCTAGAGCATTTGCGCCCTGATTATATGTTCATGCAGCGCGACCAATCCAACCAGCCGTATTATCAATATTATTCTGGGTCAGTGAGTGAGAAGGCGAGCGATTCAGTCAAACAGAGAATGTTCCGCCCGTTTGATATTTTACATTGCCTGACCGCCACGGGCGGCGATGGCATTTTAGGCATGGCGCCAATCGCGGCGATGCGTAACTTAATTGCTCAGGAATTGGCGCTGGAGGAATATGTTGCTAGATTTTTCGCCAACAGCGCAAGGCCAAGCGGTATACTAACGATGGCAGGCACCCTGAGCGCTGAAGCAGCCGGGCGATTGCGCGAGTCATGGCAGAAACAGCAGGGCGGAGTATTTAACAGCGGGCGCATTGCAGTGCTAGAAAACGGCCTTACGTTTAATCCCGTGTCGACGAACATGGTAGAAAATCAGATGATTGACGTCCGCAAGTATTGCCGGGCGCAGATCGCCAGCGCCTTTGGCGTCCCATCGTTTAAGATTGGCGCCACTGAAAGTATTTCCTACTCCTCACAAGAGCAAGGTGAGGCGGCGTTTATCAGTTCGACGCTTGCCAACTACGCCAGCATTATAGAGCAGGAAGTAAACCGCAAACTATTTAAGCGCGGCAGCGATTATTATACTCGTATAAATTTTGACGATTTACAGCGGGGTGACCGCGCCAGCCGTTACAGCTCGTATAACATTGGTTTAACTACAGGCCTACTCACTGTCAATGAGGCGCGGGCGTTGGAATCATTGCCGAGCATTGGCGAAAGCGGGGACACAGTGCGCGTACCGCTGAACACCACAACGCCAGGCGCGGCGCCTGACGGTCAAACGCCGGCGGCGGCTGGAACTGTCCCGCCGGAACAAGGAAGTGAAACCGGGACACAAACCACGCCACCGCCGGCACCTTCCGACAGCGCGCCTATTATCGCCGATACCGCCCTCAACGGCGCACAAATTGCAAGCATTTTGGAAATTCTTGGGAGCGTGTCAACGGGCGTATTGTCCAGCGAAGCTGGCAAGGCTTTAATTCTTGCGGGTTTCCCAGCGCTTGACCCCGCAAAGGTGGACGCGGTATTGGCTGGCGTCAACGCAACAGCGCCAGCGCCAACCAAAGCGGCGCCAGCGCCCGCGGCGCCTGTGGCGCCCGAAGCGCCCGTAGCCGAAACCAAAGCGCTAGAGCTGTTCCTACCGAGCGCACAAGCCGCTATGGCGCGCGCGTGTGAAGCGGAGGCAAAGTACCTGGCGTCTTGCCGGACGCCCGCCAAGGTCCAGCGCTGGCGCCCTGACGTGGCGCGCCTAGGCGCCGAGTGTTCCCCCATATACAAGGGGCTGTTAAGTCTATTGGGTGGCGTAGGTGACGGTGACGGCGCCGCTATCGCCACCGCGTTTGCCGACACGATTGAGCGTGAGGCGCGCGCCCGTAAAGATGACTGGCACACAGTAGGGCATATCGCCACCGCCGAAGCGCTAGCGCGCCGGCTGATTTCCGAAATTATCCAAACAAACCGAAAGGCGCCAAATGAAAATTGAAACACGAAAAGAAGTACAGGTAAAACTAAATGCAAGCAGCGAACCACTGCCGGGCGAACCTCTGAAAATCGGAGGTTATGCCGCCAAGTTTAATAACCCTTATGACATGGGTGACTGTTGGGAAACCCTTGCGGCTGACTGTTTCGACGCCAGTAAAGATAATCCTAGTATTGTTTTGCTCTGGAACCATGACACTAGCAAACCACTTGGACGCGTGAGCGCCGGCAACCTACGGGTATTCACGGACGAGGTGGGTTTAGGCTTTGAGTGTAGCCTATTGGATACACCTAGCGCGCGAGAGGTACACACCTTGGTAGGCGCTGGCGTTTATAATCAATGCAGTTTTGGATTTATATGCGAACAGGAAGTAATGATTAGAGAAAAGGGGGCGGCAAAACCCACACGCAAAATCCAACGCGCGAAGCTGATGGAACTAAGTCTAGTTTGCTTTCCCGCAAATCCTAATACCGAGGTTCAGGTTCGGGAACTACCCAAACAAAAGCGACGCGTATACTTGCCGCCTCAGTTTTGAACCATACTTGCGTAAACTGCAAGTATAGTTATACTGTCACTAATTAAATATTGCCTAGCCGTGGCGCCTGACGCCGCGGCCTAGAGTGGAGCAATGCGGCGCCCTGAGCGTAGCGTAATCCAGCGTACTACTTTTATACTTAATAAATGGGTTTATACCCACAGGAATAATATGAACAAACCACTTGACACAGCATCCGAAGATTACCAAGCAATTTACAGTAAGTACCTTTTGCGCGGCCGCAATATGCTTACTGACGCTGAAACTCGCGCCATTTCCGTAGGCGCTGGCGGCGCTGTAATCGCTGGCGCTTCATGGGCCACGTTCATTGATAATGCCATGACTCAGGACACTTTGCTATCGCGCGTCCAGCGCGTTGAAACCACCACTAGCTTTACGCAGCCAGTGCTTACCACAAACAATACTTTGAACACTGGAGTGGCTGAAGCAAGTTTAGGAACGGGTGGTAGCCCGTTGTTTACCAAGACAGCGCAAGGCACCGGCACCAGCGTTACGGAATACACCTTTAGCTTGAATAAGGTTACTTCATGGGTCAAGGTTTCTAACGAATTGCTTAACGATTCGCAAGCTGGGCAAGACGTCGAAGCATTCTTGCAGCGTGAACTTACTTCCAAAATGATTAACGAAATCAATCGCCAAATGGTTGTGGGCGCTGGTAGCACGGAATGCCAAGGCGTTTACAATTCAGCGCGCAACTACGCGCGCACTGCCGCCACAGGCGTGGCTACAACCAACACGATTAAAGACGTGTTGAGCGCCGCGTGGCTTTCAGGCGCAAGCACAGATTCACCTATGGACTATGAGAGTTGGCGCAACAGCATAGCGGTGGTTAATTCACGCGCGCTAGGTTCATGGGACCCGTCAGCGTACCCCATCCTATTCCCAACAATGAGCGGCGCCATGAAAGAGGGAACGGTATACGAAGGTTTGCCAGTGGTATACCAACGCTTGACTACCAACGCTTCAATCGCCAGCGGTGAGCCGCTAGTGTGCTTCGCCGATTTCACAAAGTATTTACTGGCCACGAACGTTGGCGGGTTTAGCGTGGCGCGATATGACGAAACTTTTGCGGACACAAATCAGACATTATTCGTAGGAAGTGTGCGCGCCGATGGCGCCTTACTAAATGCAGCTGGAGTATTAAACGTTACACGGAGTTAACTTTTCATAGATACCTACCACCGCGGTAGGTATCACGCTTCGCGTTGAAGCAATGATATTACCGCGGTGTTTGAACTTTTATAAGGAATGAACAATGGCTAGTGATTACAAAACAGTGTTGACGAAGATGGGCGAGGTCTACCAAGAAATGTCAGCATTGGTAGAGGCTGGAAATGCAATGGACGCTGGAATGTCAACTGAGCAAGAAGCTCAGTATAATTCTCTCAAGGCAACCTACGCCACGCTTGGCGCACAAAAGGCGCGCAATGAGGAATTGATGGGCATGGAAAATACCGCTAAGAATACTCCAGGCGCGCCAGTGGTTCGCGAGTCTGCAAAGGTAATCGACGCGCGTGAAGCACAATTGAACAAGCAATGGGAAATCCGTAGCACCGAAAGTTACGCCTATGCGTTTGAGCAATATCTTCGCAACGGTGAACACACAGCGCCACAATTTATTAGAGCGTTGGGTGAAGCATCGGGCCAAGGTGGTACGGTTATTCCGCCAGTTGAATATGATGCACAGTTGACCGCCAAGATTCAGACGCTAAATGCGGTCCGAAATTGCGGAAGCAAAATTATGAATTGCGGCAGTTTTCAACGCAATGTGGCCGTGGAAGCCACGCAAATGGTTGCGGGCTGGACCGCGGAAGCTACAGCCCCGTCAGAAAGCTCGCCAACCTACACCGCCGTAACGCTTACACCTAAGCGCCTGGCGGGTTTGTTGAAGGTTTCCAACGAGTTAATTGAGGATGCCAACGCCCGTAGTTTCAATATGCAAAGCATCATCGCAGAGCAAGCCGCGCGTATTCTCGCTGAAACTGAGGAAACTGGTTTCCTTGTAGGTACAGGCGCAAGTAATCAACCCGTTGGTATTACAACCGATGCGGCGTTGACCACTAGCGCAAGTGTTATTACTGGTCCAACAACCAAGCAAGTGATTGATTGGATTTATGCATTGCCGCGACAATACCGCAAAGATGCCGTAATTCTTATCAATGATAATACTGCTTCATTGATTCGACAGCTTCCAAATATCGCAAACGGTTTGACTAATCTCTTGTGGGTTAATTCAACGGATCAATCCGAGCCGGACCGCCTGATGGGTATTCCAGTTTATATTACCGCTGGCTTGGATTCAGTCGGCGCCAATAAGATTATTGGCTTGATTGGTTCGTTTAAAAATAATTGCGTGATTGGTCAACGCAGTAATTTTGAGATGAAAACCCTTCGTGAGCGATACGCTGACGCAAATCAAACTGGCTACCTTTTCCAAAATCGCGTCGATATTGCTCTCACACTGCCAGCGCTTGCGTTTAAAGCTTTGAAGTGTGCGGCCTCTTAATCACTGGTTTACTTTTGTATATTTGATTTCACCCCCCAAGCGCCTAACCGCGCTTGGGGGATTTCATGGAAAACGTCAAACTAATAAAGGCGGGTAGCACTTTGGCTGAAGTTTTTCCACTTGGAACTATACTAACGGTGAGCGAAGCGGAAGCCATAGAATTGATTTCTACGGGTGTTTGCGAGCGCGCCGACAGTAGCGACGATTTACGAAGCGCCACACAGCTGGCGCCACGCACAGCGACCAGGAAGGGCGTTAAGCGATGAGCCGAAGCAACGCCGCCGCGGCGCTCTTGTTCCGCCGCAAGGGCGATGGTTCCACGCTGAATTTAGATTTTACAAGTGGCTCTTTGGATTCCCGCGTGGTGCTGACACGATCAGCGAACACGGCGACCTACATCAATTCATCGGGCTATGTCACTGCGGCCGTGGCAAACGAAGCTCGGTTTGAATATGACCCGACGACGCTGGCGGCTAAGGGGTTGTTGATTGAGGGATCAGCTACAAATTTAGCTACATATAGTTATCAATTAAATAACTGGACTGGAAATTTAATTTCGACAGTTGTGCAGGATGCAGATTTAGCTCCTGACAATACAGCCACAAGTTATAAACTTTTAATTCCAAATACTACTAATTCCGCAGCGCATAGAATTGCTAAAACAATTTCGGGTTTGACTGCAAGCACACAATACACACTTTCATTTTTTTATAAAACCAAAGGTTATAATTTTATTACTTGCTGGGATAATACGGAAGGTGTCATAGGCGGAACTGTAAACGCTTCAACCGGAGCGGTGCATTCAACAATGAGCGGCGGAGGTACATTTTCGTCACCCATTTCTTATGGCAACGGTTGGTATAAAATTTCATTGACTACCACCACCACCGCAACTCAAACTAATTTTAGTTTACAATTTCAAGTTTATGAATCTATGGTAGGAAATTACGGAGTTTCATATGCTGGAGATGGAACCAAAGGTGTATATATTTGGGGAATCCAAGTAGAAGCGGGTAGCGCGGCATCATCTACAATTCAAACATTAAACAGTGCAGTAACCCGCAACCCCGACCTTGCGTTAATGACCAGCACCAACTTCTCAAGTTGGTTTACAGGTGGAACTACAGGCACATTCTTTGTGGATTGGTACGGAGGCGTGCGCGGAATTACTTCGACAGTTCGCAGCGTCATTTCAACTAGCGATCAAACAACTAAGCATTTGCATTTGCAACAGGTCAGCGCAGCGGGTGCGTTAAAGGTTGCGGATTTTGGAGCGGCGCACAGCGTTTCAACTGCCAACACAATCACAAGCGGCGCAAGAACCAAGGGCGCATTTAACTTTGACGGTGCAACAACCACCGTTAATCTTTGCTTGAATGGTGGGACTGTTGCCACATCGTCAGCGATTGCGTTTAGCGTGGCGCCTACATGGCTTGTCTTGGGTGGAACCAGTACAGATGGTTCAACGTTGACAGATTTAACTACGGTTTTAAATGGCAGTATTCGCCAAATCAAGTATTACCCAACCGCGCTGACCAGCGCGCAACTGATTGCGATGTCCACATGATCGACTATTTTCTACGCACATCGACCAAGTCAAATATGGAATCGTGCTTGCTTGCGGCGGGTGTCGCAACCCGCAACGCCAGCGGCGACATCATCGGGCAATGGGACGGCGGCCGCGTGGACATTGATTTCATTGGCTCAATTTATTCCGATGGTGATGTAGTTGATTCCCGCTACCACGCCAACCTACGCGTATGCGGAGAACTAACCCAAGACCAACTAGACGAGCTACCCATACTTGACCCGGCGCCAACCACACCTATGAGGGTATTCGCCTAATGCTAAACACCACCGTAACCACCGCGCCAAGTTTCGAGCCGATTAGCCTGGCTGTGTCGAAAACACACTGCCGCGTCTATCACAGCCTAGATAATGACACATTTGGAACAGGCAGCGTAGGCAGCGGTTTAATTACCACCGCCCGCCTGATGATTGAAAACGAAATACGCGGACCAATTCCCAATACTGGATTTACCACGGTGTTTGATTCTTGGCCAGTGGCGCGCGAAATTGTGTTACCGCGTAGCCCGCTGGTTAGTGTGACTAGCGTTACCTATGTTAATACCGCCTCAGTAACTACCACGCTAAGCGCGTCCACGGATTACATTGTAAAGAGCTACAACGGGATGGGGCGCATTCTTTTGCGCGATACCGCAAACTGGCCAAGTGATTTACATAATGGCGGGGAGGGCGTTATAACGGTGGTATATACCGCTGGCTACGGCGCCAGCGCCGCGCTAGTTCCCGAAGCGCTGAAACACGCAATTCTATTGCAGATAGCAACGCTGTATGAATTCCGCGCGTCCATGAGTCCAGTAGCTATTACGGTCAATGCAACTATTAAAAATTTGATTTCGCAATATAACAATGGTAACTATGTATGAATCCGGGTCTTATGCGTACCCCGCTGGTGCTAAAGGTACGGGCTAACAGCACAAGCGTTTACGGTCAGAGCGTAGCCAGCTACAGCGGGACTACCCAGCTGTTCGGTCAAATCACGGACGCCAGCGCGGAAGAAAAGTTAAACCACTTAAAACTAAACATGGTGGTTACCCACAAAATCACCTGCAACTTTTACCCTGGTATTAAATCCTATGACCGGTTTGAAGCGCAGATTAGCAGGGATGCTAATAACGCCACCATTACCGCCACGTTTGAAATTATCAGCGCCCTGGACTATCGGAGCGAGGGACACACTTTAAATTTCATTTGCAGAGAAATTGCAACATGAGTCAAGTAGCGGACCTAACTAGATTTGCGGAAGCGCTGAAACTTGTCAAAGGCAAGAAGGTTAAACTTATTGCTTTCCGCGCGATACGTGAGGCGATCATACCGGTACAGCGCGTGGCGTCCGCCCAATACGGACAGGCGCACGGGCTACATGATCAGGGTCAATCTGAAGCTAAAATAGCGTGGCGCTGGGGCGGCAAGAGTAGGCACACGTTACACCCCATTGGCGAGAGCCGGCGCAACCTAGCTATTTCAATTGCTAGAAAAGTACCTAAATTAAAGATGATTAGAGGCGGCCAAGCGTTTTTAGGGAAAATGTGGGGGCAGACTCAAAATAGTTTTTTACTTGAATTCGGAAGGCGCAAAGACGCTTTAACGATGTATCGCGGCTGGGGGCTGATGACACGGGTGGTAGCCACCATGTCCGCACACGCGCAGAATGTGCTAGCTGAAAACATCAAAAATGAAATTGAAAAACTAAATAATCAGTTTTGGCGCGAATTCGCAAGGCCAATTAAAGGTATGAAAAAATGAAGTTTATTCAAGCCGTCCACGAATCCATTAAAAGTTGCACGTCAACCATGACGCTGCTGGGCGGCACAAGCAGGGTATTCCAGTCATACGCGCCGGTCACAACGGCCCTACCTTATATCGTGGTGGGGGCTGAAAGTGATGAGTATATGTCACCCACCCTAACGGGTAACACCGACACAATCCGAAAAGCGATGGTGCCTATTTCGATAATAACCGTTTCGGTGAATACTTCCGCAACAATAGCAAACGAGTTACGGGTTGAATTATACAACGCATCGGGTACACTGCCCGTAGCTGGAATAGTTGTAAAGAATATTCACGTTTCTACTATGAGTTATGACTGGGACCCAGGGGATGACGGAAGCGAAACTGGCGCCCATATTTGTGTGGTTAATTTAATTTTTATATATACATCTACTACGCCAGTACCAATCGACTTGAGCGGGACGTAGTAGCAAAACTTTTAAGGAATTTTATAATGGCAATTGCAATAGGAAATGGCGCAACTTTGGTAGTATCATCATCGGCTACACCCACAACAAACGTGGCTAGCGTAGTTAGTGTTTCTTTCGATGGTCTGAAAGTGACCACGGTGGAATCCACAGTTTTGTCCTCAACGTATAAGACGTTCCTTCCCGGCATTATCGACGGTGGAACCATCACGATTACGTGTAACTCAAACACTTCGGACACGGGTCAGTCATTGCTAACCACGAATATGCTAGCTAAAACGTTGACCTACTTTATTCTGACGTTTGCCGATGGCAGCGTGATTGGCGGTACCACAGGTGACACTGCGTACGTTGAATCGTACAAGACCGATGCGGCCGTAGATTCGATGCAAACAGCAAGCTGGACACTTCGAACCACAGGCACCCTACAGGTAGCATAATGTCAACGCGCCAAAAACTTTTAAATCTAGTCGCAGTTATACCAACTGAAAAGGTTGAAATAAAAGGGGTTGGCACCGTCACATTGCGGGGATTAAATGCCGGTGAACGGGACCGCTGGGAGCAATATATTCATAGCACCCGCGACGAAAAGCGCGGGGTTATTAATTTTAGGGCTAGTTTAGTTTGTCGCACGATTCTTGATGAGGGCGGCGCGCGCGCCTACACGGATTCGACAGCTGACCTAGACGAAATTAGCACACTCCCAGCGGCCGTAGTGGACAAACTATTCACGGTATCGCAACGGTTAAGCGGCCTTGGCGCTGAGGCGGATGCGCTGGAAAAAATTTAAGCCAGCGGCCGCTACGTAGATTCATGCTGACGCTGGCGCTCGAACTAGGTAAGTCCATATATGAGATCGAACAAATGCCCAGTAGAGATTTAAGCGAGTGGATAGCGTATTCCAAATCGGAACCAATCGGCCGTGAACAGCGCGCCGATCTACGCGCCGGCATTACCACCGCGGTAATCGCAAACAGCCACCGCGCCAGTGGCCGCGCCTACATTGCCCAAGACTTCATGCCATTCCCACAGAGCAAGCCGGTAGGCGTTTCGCCCGTGGAAGCAGTGCAAGAATTCAAGAGAAAACTAAAGGCACTAAAAAATGGCTAACGCTGGTTCCATCGTCGCTAGTTTAATTCTAAACGCTGACGGGTTCAACGCTGGGATTGACGCGGGTATTGCCAGCGCCAAGAAGGGGAGTTCGTCTATTGGCGCTAGCCTGGACAGAATTAACAATAAGCAGCTAAACGCGGCGAGTACCAACATTCTTAAAAACTTTGTCAGTCCAGCGGCGCTGGCGGTTGGCGGCGCCGCGATGGCTACCAACCTAATTAAAGGATTTTCCACCGGCGCCTACAAGGACTGGAACGAAGCGGGTAAGGGATTGATGGCCCAACTATCCGCAGGCATTAAATCTATTCCCATTGTGGGGACATTTTACGAATTAGGCGAGGCGATGGGCAAGGCGTTTTTTGGAGTAGATGCGGAAGTAATTGCACTAGAAAAGGTTGAGAAAAAAACCAAAGAAATTATTGCGTTAGTAAAACTTTTGGGCGATGAAAAAAACCGAGTGGCTACTCAAGAGGAAGCATTGCAAGCGCGCTTAGATTCGCAAAATAAAACAGCGAATCAAATAGAACTAGACTCCATAAAGGCAAAGGGCCAAGCCGCGCAAAAGGTTATTCTTGATGGTTTGGTAGCCCAAAGAAAAGCAGAAATACAAGCGGAAAGAATTAAAAAAAATACCGTGGTTACTGAAAGCGTGAACCCTGAAACGGGACAAACATATACTGATACATCCGTATCAAAAACCACAAAAGAACAAGCTGACGCAGATTTTGACGCATTGTCAAAGTTTAAAAAATTAAGAGAGGAAGATGCGGCAACAGCCGTACAAAATCAGGTTAACGAAGCTAAGGGATTACAGGACAAAATTACCGCAAATCAAACTATAAAAGATTTAAATAAAAAAACCGATGACGAAAAACAGGCAGCGGCTAACGATCTAAGCGCCATTCAATTAAAGGCGCACCAGGTCAACATGAGCGCCCGGGACGTCATGCTAGACAATCTTAAGACCGCTAAGGGCATGACTAAAGAAATGAAGGAACAGTACGTGCTGGCGTATGACGCAATAGAAGCGGCAAACGCATTAAAGGAGTTAGACAAAGAGCGCCTAGACGCCAACAATAAAACTTCCAAAGCGGCTGAGGACGCTGCCACCGCTAACGCTTCCGTAGATGACGCAAAAGCCAAACTGGAAATGGCAAAGCAAAAGGCGGAATCAGGCGGCGCCACCGATGTTTCCACGGCCATAGGCGGTGTGAAAATCCAAGGTAGTAGCGATTTCTCCAAGAATAAAGCGGTGCAAGACGCGGAGGAAGCGCTAGCCAAGGCGCAAGAAACAGCGAACAACACTCAAAAGACGTACGAAACGTTACAGGATATATCAAATAAATTAGGTGGATCACCATGAGTATAATTTTAGAATGGACTGATCAAGCCAGGTCAGCCACGTTTGATAGCGGTAGATGGTCAGCGACACAAAACTACCTTGTAAGGGACACAACCAATCAGGCTATTTCCGTTACTGATATTGCGAGCGATCCGTATTTAGCCGTTTACCAAACATTTGGTAATAGCCATGAAGCTATTTCCGATCTGTTCCGTTTTACTTCCTATTCAATTTCGCCCGCTGACGGCGGAGGAAACAAAATATGGAACGTGAATATGACCTTCAACAGCACATCAGGAAGCGGTGAAGAGCCAGTTACCACGGACGTCCTTACAGAGTTGGAGGTGGGATTTACTTCAATTGAAGTTTCCATAGCGCCGGTTATGATAGACCAGTGGATTATAAATCCAGATTTACCCGCTTCCGATGCTTTAATAAACAATCCTGATTTAACAAATTTAATGGACGGTGGCGGGACTATAGTTTACGCGGGTAAAGACCCTGTAACTTATGTTGGTTCAGTAATGAATATATCCGTACGTAATGTAAAATGGGGGCGCCCAGATTATGAACTCATTGCAGCTTTTATAGGTACACGCAATAACGCTATTTTCACAATAGGGCAAAGTTCAGAATCTAATCAAAACTTGGCTTGTGCTAAAGGCGCGTTACTGTTTACGGGCGCCAGCTCAAGCCGCACCGGGCCAAATCAATACGAAGTCAACTATCAATTTGTGTATGACCCTATATTTTTTCACTTGCGTCAACAGCCGCTAACTGGACCCGAAGGCGTAACCACTATTCCCAAGACGCCAGGCGATCCACCTGGCGCTGCTAATCCGTGGCGCGCTAGCGTGGTTTATTACAAACAGCCATTTCATAGTGTTTCTGATTTTTCAAGTCTAGGTTTAGTCACAACCTAACATGGACATTAAAGCCAACATCAAGGGTAGGTTTGGCCCGTTGACGCCGCGCGCGTTTAACGCGATGGCAAACAAGGTAAACGAGAAGGCAAAGCCTACAACCATTCCCACTGGCGCGGATTCGCCTACCGTGTTCCTAGCGATTATTTTAGATAATGAGGAAATCATAGCTGATAGACAATGGAAATATGAATGGGCGCGGGCGAATCAAGCTAACGACACTGACTATTTTCAAGAGCTGCCGGACGCTAGTTTGACGTACGAAAATACCCAGGCGTACGCATACAACGGGTGCGAAGCAGTACAGCAGGAAGAAGGGTCAATTGACGGGCCTGGCATAACACATACTTCAATTCCAGCGGGGTTCGCATTGCAACCAATCGCAGATGGCACTTGTGTTTTGATGTTAAAGGTTCCTGATTCAAACGGTGTTTTGCGTTTTGTATTTTCAGTGGCTAACGCGATTGACGGGGAATGCTCGTAATGGCGCCCGCGAAAAAAACATCATTGACGCCATTGCAAACCGTGGTGTTGTACGGGCAGCTGCTAGGAATTATAATCGCATTGGGATTATACGTAGTTGACATCGGGCGGAAAACGGCAACCCTTGACCGCATAGGTACTGACGTTCAAGAGCTACGAATTATAGCCGCTGATTTAACCAAAGCCGTTATACGTGGACAGGCTATAGATGAAAAGCATACTGAGGCTATACTAGCCCTCACTGTTAAGATCGACCGATATACCGTTAAATGAAAGGTGAACTATGGATTCTTTTCTTGGCAACATTTTCTATACTGTGGTGTGTGTGGCTGTGGGTTATATCTGCGGACAAATTTGGAGCATTGCGGTATTTAAAAAATGGTTTGGCCCAAAAGACTAAACGCTATTATCTGTGTTGCCGGCGCCTTGTGCGCTGGCTGTTCAGCTAGCCGGCAAATTGCAACCAGCGCGGACCATGCGGCGGCGCTGGCGCATTCTGTCTACACGCGCGCGGAGTGGATTACCACCCACTCAGTCGAGCCGGACACAATCAAGGCCGCTACGGGCATCCAGGCTGACGCGCTGGCCATCCTGGCTGAAACGTCAGATATAACGGTGGCCGTGAGTGGCGTACGCGATATACAAAACCCGCTAATCACTGTTGCTATTTGGCTGAGCGCGGCGGTGGTTTGCGCGGCGTTGGCTTTCCTATTTTGGCAAAGCGGCGCCGGTCAATTCCTACGAATTTTAGTAGGGTGGTTGCCCCAGCGCAAACGTCAAGAGGCGGACCTAGCGCGCAAAATGCTAAGCGATGACGCCGCCACGCCGCGCGAATTTGTGGCCGCTAAAATCGCTAGCGACCCGCTATTTCAGGCGGCATGGAAGGCGGGCGCCAAGTGAGTCTAATGGGTAGAATTTGTTGTACGTCTGGGGCTGTTTGTAATTGTTTACCATCTAGCTTTTCTATTTCTTTTCCCGCATGGACTCTAACCGGTGGTTACAGTATTACAGCTCAAACCGTTGTAGCGTACAAATGTTGTTTTACTACTACTCCTAATAATCAAAATTATATTGTATATAGAATTAACTCTATATATATAGGAACAACTACCGTATCAGGTTGTACGACTAATGTCTATTTTAATTTTTTTATATTATATCCATATATAGTAAATCCTGGATGGTCATGCCAAATAAATTGCAGGGCTTATTTTTCATATTCACTACCAGATTCCGCAACATTACCAGCCTGTAATTTGTGTTCGACTACTCGCACAATAACAGAACTTACTTCCTGTGATGGAATTACAAACGATTTTTTGTGCGGCGTTGGGAATAGTTATTTTTGGGGAACCACAAGAAACTGTATTAGTTGCGTAAGTGGTACCTATGACAATTTAATTAGTAGTAGATTTTTAACTTTGAATAATGTTTGCGAAGTACCAGCTACTATTGATCTAACAATTATTGGCGGTACTCCTAATCCTTTAATACTTACTATTACATGATCACTTGCGACCACTGGACCCAATGCGGAATACCGAGCGGCGGCTGTTGCGCGGCTGGTCATTACGGCGGCCAGCCATCGTTAGGCGTTTGCTTGCAATGCCCGCACCGCCAAGTAAGTGGCGCCTTGATAGACGCCGAAAAGTCTAAGCTTGAACTAGCGAAGGAATACGCGTTAGTGGAATTGACACACGCCACTGAAGGGCCAGCCAGTGAGGCGGACGCCGCGGCGCGCCTGGCCACTTGCATGGGGTGCGAGCATCGCGCCACGGATTACAAGGGGCAAACGGATACGGTGGGGTGGTGCCGGCGCTGTTCATGCGGCGCCAACAAGCGCGCCAAGCTAAGCGTTAAAGTGACACTGGCAGGGGCGTCTTGCCCGTTGACGCCGGCTAGATGGGGTCCAGTGCCAGGCAGCGGCGCCACCGTTGCCAGCGCGGTGGGCGCGGTGGCGGGCGTGGCGCAAAGCATCATTCATAAATTAAGTGGCGGGTAAACCTAGCGTTTTACTGCGGAATTAATGGGCTTGACAAAGCCTATTAGGTGTGTCATGCTGTTTGAATGTTCAAGGTCACATTTCCACAAGTAGATTCTGAGAGCGCGCCGCGGGCGTCCGACCTTGAACAGTTAAACGCTTGCGGCGCGCCCTCACAATCTAGAAACGGATTGAAGATATGACACAGCTAGAGATTCTAAATAGTTTGCGTAATGCTTTGCACAATGTGTTGAGTGATTTGTTTATCGTGGCGCCTGATGATTATTTGAACAGCGACAATTTTATTAACGCCCGTAATGCTTTGCGAAATTCAGTGGATTCAATAAAGGCTTTTAATGCAATTAAGGATTCTGCAAAACCGCAAACAGTAAACAGTAAACTTTCAAAAATTGGTACTCGTAAAAATGCAAAACCACGTTTTAATTATGACGCTGAAGGTAATCATATTAAAGCACAGGATTTAGTAGCGGGCCGTTTGCGTAGATATATGGCTACAAACACAGAGCCGCCAATTATTTCAATAATTTGTAGAGAATGTAACGTAACCAATAATGGTCATATAAATTCTTTTGTATGCGCCCAGCCTGATTTAGTTTTATTCCTTGGGAAATTTCCTAGTTACAACTGGATGCGGTTGCATAAAAACAAGTACGAAGATTCTTTAAATGGAATTAAAACAGCTTATACAGAAATGACAACTTTAGCAGGTGTAAAATAATGAACTACAAAACACAAGAGCAATGGGTAAAGCGAGCGGAAGACGTGGTACTCGCCATGATTCACCTGATAGATCAGTCGAGCGAATTTCCGAAAGACGATTACAAGGCGAAGGCCCTACGCCGCGGCGCAATAGCGATACAGCTAGTGATTGCGACCAGGTTGCAGGACGTGATTGACAATCTAGACGCCGACAAAATCGCAAGCGCCACGGATGTGCTGGCGGCGGTGGCGAAGGCGGCGCAAAATAAGACGGATGAAACCCCGCTAGTTAAGACTGGGCAGGGTGACACCGAGCGCATGATCTATGAGCGGGATTTGATTGGGGAAGTCAACAAACTATCAGCGATGCGGAAACTTACGGATATGTGGCGCCAAAAGAAATGGGGTACGAAATGACATTTTCACCTTGCATAATTGAGAATATGCCAGCGGCTGAGTACCACTCCATGCGGGAGTGGACTGGGTCTAGCGTGTTGCGGAAGTTGGCGAGTAGCTCACCACTACACGCGCACCACTACGAAAACACCCCTATTAAGGGGGCAGCGCTTGATTTGGGTACGGCATTCCATGCAGCAATGCTGCAACCTGAGGAAGAAATTTACGTCATAGCGCCTGAGTGTGACCGCCGGACAAAGGAAGGTAAAGCGCTGTGGGCTGAATTCCAAGCGGATCACGGCGGGCTATTGATCATTGATTCCGAAATGGGCGAAACCCTAAATGGGATGATCGCCGCGGCGCAAGCCGATTGGCGCTGGACCCAAGCGCTGAAGAAAACCAAGCGCGAGGTATCCGTGTTTGGCGATTTTGGCGGGCCAATTAAATCACGGATGGATGCTTGGAAAGAGGATTTGATTATTGACATCAAGACGAGTAGCGACCCAGTGGACGCGGGAAGTTTTAGCCGTTCAATGGATAAGTTTGGTTATGCCCAACAGGCTTGCCACTACCGCGAGTGTTTAAAATCCTCACTGCGTTTGCAGAATAAATTGGTCTGCGACAATTATAGTTTTATATTTTTGTGCGTTGAAACCAAAGCGCCTTACGGTACCGCCGCATATCGCCTAGATGATTTGGACATGGATTTACATATGTCCAACCTAGCGAATATGAATAAGTGGTGGCATGAGTGTAATGCTGCCCAGTCTTGGCCGGGCTACCCACAGGAAAATATAATGGAACTGCGTTTGCCTGGCTACGCGTTAAACAAACTTACCTTACAGAATGGGGGACCGCTATGAGTGATATAATCGTTTATAATAACCCGTCCGAACAATTCTCAAATGCCGACGCGTTGGTTGAGCAAATGCACAAGCGCGCCAAGCATTTAATACTAGACATCAGGGGCAAACAGTACCCGACAGTAAATTATTATACTGCGTTGGGCTGGGCTTGCGGCCTTACGGCGCGTGAGGAAAGCGTAAGTAAAGTGGATACCGCCGATGGTAGTATTGAATATGAGGCGCTGATTTCAATTCGACGCGTGAGCGATGGCACGGAAATTACACGTGGTAGTGCCATCGCAAGCAGTAACGAGAATGCCCCTTGGGCGCGCGCCGCATTCAGCATCCGAAGCATGGCAATTACGCGCGCTGTGGGAAAATCCTACAGGTTATATCTAAGCGTTATACCCATCATGGCAAAGATTGAATCGTGTAGCGCTGAGGAAATGCCGGAGCTGCCAGCGCTGCCGGCGCCTGAGCGTAAAAACTCACAAGGGTTCCCACTTCCAAATTCAGTGCCAACGGGCAAAGCCGCGGGCATCACCGAGCGGTTCAGCGCGGCGCGTTTAGATGAGGAAATAGACAGCCTGGCGGTTGAACTGTGCGGCATAGCTGACCAGCTGGGCCATGACACCACGGCCGCAAAGTGTCGCGCGCAGTGCGCCAAGGGCGCCGCAAATGGTAGCGAAGTAAAAGAGCGTTTACTGGCGAAGATTAAATCAGGCACGGAAAAACTTATAAAGGAAAGCAAAAAATGAAAGCAGTATTTTCTAAACAGGATGCGGGTAAAACGTTTACAGCGGGCGCGGATATTTTGCTAAAGACGGGTGCCACGCACACGTTTACAATTACAAAGGCAACGGAAGAAAACAAGCCGTGGCACCTAAAGAATTTCCCGTCGAGTGGGGGTAACGCATTGTGTCTATGGCTTGATTGTGAGCCAGGCGGTCGCCCGCGCATATTCCACGATATCCCCGTCAATATGACCAACGCGCTAAACGCTTTGCTGGCGTCATGCGGCCAGCCATTGCTAACGGAAAAGAATGCGGACATGAACCCAAGCAATTTAGAGGGTATGAAAGTGTCTTGCATTGTTGGCCAGTACGAAGGCAAGACTGGTATTAAAAATACCATTACGCAATTCTTGCCGGCGCCAAGTGGTAAAGCGGTGGCGGCAAAGGTAAAGGCGCCGGTGGTAGATGATCAGGATATTCCGTTTTAAAATAAACCCCGGACGGCGGGCGGCGTCAACCCTCCACGGTTGACGCCGCTAGCTTTATAGCAAGGACGCTAATGAAACTGAAGAAAATGGACGGCAGTATAGCCGATTTCTATTTAGGGTTATCTATTGGGCTGTTTGGAATGTGGTGGATTTTATACCAATGGGGTATTATAAATGCCAACTGAAGATCAAATCTATGAGGCGTTATTATTCCTCGAAACTATATTCAGCGCTGAAGATATAATTGAACTGCGGCCGCTACCTGGCGCTGGGCAAAGCGAGTGGGTTACGCTTGCGACGGTAGCGGAAGCGCTTAAGAAACTAGCGGTGGTATTCAACGACGAAGCACGTAGGACCCATGCCTACTTCGGCGCTAATCCCCGCAAGAAGGCGGGCGGCAGTACCCTCGACGGAGTACTGTTCGCCCGCTGTTTGTTTGCGGATTTTGACGGTGGTACAAGTGTTGAACAGGCGAAAATTCGTATCACTGATTCCAACCTGCCGGCGCCAACTGTGATAGTGGAAACAGGCAACGGGTGCCATGCGTGGTGGCGCTTGAGCGAGCCGATTACGGACGCCAAGACGTTCACGCAACTACAGAAAAGTTTAGCGGCGCGCCTAGGCAGCGATAAGGCGGTGGTGGATTTCCCGCGCATCATGCGACTGCCTGGCTTTATAAATTGGAAGTACCCCACCCAGCCGCGCGCCAAGTTAATTGAAGTGGACGCGGGGCGGGTCTATGAAGTGTTGGAATTTGAGGAAGCAAAGATAGCAACCCAAAGCATGAGCGCGCTGAGCCGGCGTTTCCTAGAAACGGGTTATTGTTTGCCCGCAGGGCGCCGCCAAACGGTGTTCACGGTGGCTTGCGATTTACACGCGCGCGGGTGGGAACGGGAACACGCCGCGCGTCTACTCATGGTTCAGGCGGCGGCGCTGGGCTTGGACGCTGACGGGCTTGCAGATTTACCACGCCAAATACGCAACGCCTTTGGTAAAGAGCGTACGCCGATCATGGACCGCGCTGAGGACACGGCGCCAGTGTTTGATGACACGGATACCGCGCAAGCTGACACACTAGCGGGTTGCATCCATGAGTGGCTACACAGTAAAGAGCTTCCCACCATTGAAACGAATACCTGGCTAGACATTGCGCTAGGCGGGCTGAAGCGTGGCCAGTTGGTTTGCTTCACAGGCGCGCCGGGCGTTGGCAAGAGCGCGCTGGCGCTACAGATTGTGCTTGATGCAACACGCGCCAACCCTGATTTAGTTTCCGCGTGGTGCCTAGGCGAAATGACCAAGACCGCAATAGCCGCGCGCGCAATTGCAAATTGGGATACCAATGCACCGGTAACGTTAGACCAAGCAATACAGAAAACAGAGGCGGCGCAAGAGGTGGCCGCAAACCTACACGCGTACGCCGACAGAATAAAAATTATAATGCCACCATTAAACTTTTCCAACATGGCGCAAGTGGTGGAGCGCGCGGGCGCCAGTATACTTGTTATAGATTATTTGCAGTTGGTAAACGGTATAGACCCGCGCGCTGACAGGCGTACGGAAATAGATAGCGTCATCCGTGGCGTACGGGCGCTAGCGATCAGTAGCAATTTAGCCGTGATCCTAATAAGCAATATGGCGAAACAGAATGGGGAGTACCGCATAGGCAACATCGGTAAAGAATCAAGTGAAATTGACTACCAAGTAGATTCGTTATTCGTTGGCGAAATTGCATTAGACGAGTCGCTGCTAGAAAACGGGAAGAAACGGATCACCTGGCGCTGCATGAAGAACCGCCACGGCGAGCAAAAGGATTTCACCACCGCATTCTCAGGCGCCCACCAACAATTTGAGATTCTAGGGTAATGGGCAAGGGCGTCTACACGGGCGCATTGCCCACTAAGCTAAACAAGAAACAGCCGCGGCGCAGTGGGTCCATGAAGGAACTGAACCGCCGGCTAGGGGAGTGGATGAATACCCACACCATGCACACCCTGAGCAAGCCAGCGCTGCAAATCCTATTAGGGTTCAGCATTCGCGGCCGCTGGGATACG